>ENA-OPVK01000072-OPVK01000072.1-human-gut-metagenome-genome-assembly--contig:-NODE-72-length-81906-cov-2.982651_pt1 | contig 81906 bp, 90 predicted proteins | sample MGYA00241495_ERZ501982 | MGnify/ENA primary metagenome ERZ501982 (study PRJEB25962, sample SAMEA2042002) | human gut metagenome | biome: human gut; feature: human-associated habitat; material: faeces...
GACAAAGTAATATTATTGATAAAATTATACTTTCTTTCTTCTTATCCATTTTCTCTTCCTCCAGTAAAAAAACAGGGTAAGACTATCCTATCCTGTTATTAATCCATGATAAAAGAAAGTAGTTATACTATTTAAATTGCCCCCCCCCATGTTAACTAATTGTAAACTTGACATATTACTTGACAACATGACTAGGCACCTACTTTCCTTATCTTACAGACTTAGTTTACCAAACTTTGAGTGGTTATTCAACTAATTTTAATCAAAATTAAATAATTGTACCATTATCGAAAGAAAGAGTTCTTACTATATTATTTTTCTTAGGAGTATACTTAGTAAAAGTTCCACTTATAGTTATAGTATCACCTTTACTATAGTTTTTTAACTTAGATATGTTTTTCAAGTAAAACTCTGCCTTTGTAGTATAATTACCACCATCTTTATCTTCATAGATAAGAACTACTTTCTTATTAGTCTTATCAATAGAATCTATCTTACCAGTCACTATAAAGAACTGTTTATAAGAGTTTTTCAATGCTTCTTTTGTATTATTTCTAAAAGAAATACCTAACTCTTCTACTGTACTAGCTTTTGAGGTTGGATCATACTTAAGTGTCCAGCTACCTACTACTGTAGTATTTCTTCCATCTTTAACTTTATATTTGATAACTTTATATCCTAATCCATAGTATTCTTTAGTTCCACCATCATTATGAGTTTTTACTTTAACTGCAATAAATGGTCCTACGCTAGTATAATTTGCTACTAAAATATCTATAAATATAAGAGTACCTAATACTAAAGCGACTATCATAATAATAGTAAATTTTTTCTTTAACTTTTTCTCTTCATCAATAGTTACATAATTACTATCATCAAAACCACTGTGATTATCATTTTCAAGTTTTAATCCCATACTACTCATTTTCCTTTCTTAACTTATCTAAGAAATCTTGTTCACTCCAAATAGGAATACCAAGTAATTTAGCTTTATCATATTTACTACCTGGATTATCTCCTACTATTACTACATCAGTTTTAGATGAAACACTTTCAATACACTTTCCACCTCTTGTTACAATATTATCTTTTGCTACATCTCTAGTTAATTCTTTTAATGTTCCTGTTAAAACAAATCTTTTACCAGCAAAGTTTTCATCTAATACTTTCTTCTTACCAAGATATTTCATATTAAGTCCTAACTCTTTTAATTTGTTAATTAATTCTAAATTAGTAGAGTCGCTAAAATATTCTACCACACAACTAGCAATAATGGAACCAATATCATCAATATCTATTAATTCATCTAAAGTAGTTTTAGCTAATTTATCTATAGTTTCAAACTTCTCTGCTAATATCTTAGCTTTTTCTTTTCCTACATGAGGAATACCTAACCCAAATAGTAATCTTTCTAGGGAGTTTTTCTTACTTTCTTCTATTGAATCAAGTAGTTTACTAATAGATTTTTCTCCATATCCTTCTAAGTTTACTAAGTCATCTTTATGATTCTTTAATAAATATATATCACTAATATCTCTTATAAAATTAAAATTATAAAGGTCTTCCATTATCTGGTCACCTAGTCCTTGAATATTCATTGCTCCTTTTGAAACAAAGTGAATAAAACTCTCAACATGTCTTGCTGGACATAGTTTATTAGGACAGTAATAATCAACTTGCTCATCTTTTTTTACTAACTTAGTACCACAGATAGGACATTCACTAATCATTACAAAGTCTTTTTCATTACCATTTCTTCTTTCTTTTTTAGCTTCTACTACTTCTGGAATTACATCTCCTGCTTTTCTAATAGATACTATATCTCCTATTTTTAAGCCTTTTTCTTTAACATACATATCATTATGAAGAGTAGCTCTTCTAATAGTACTACCCATTACAATAACTGGTTCCAAAATAGCATTAGGAGTTATTTGACCAGTTCTTCCTACTGTAAAGATAATATCTTTTAACTTAGTTAATACCTCGGTGGCAGGAAATTTGTATGCAATAGCCCAACGAGGTGTCTTAGCAGTATAACCTAGTTTTTGTTGAATCTCAATAGAATCAACTTTTATAACAATGCCATCAATATCATAAGGAAGACTATCTCTAATAGCTGCTTTTTCATGAATATATGCCATTACTTCATCTATATTTTTAACTACTCTATTATTAGGATTAGTTTTAAATCCTAGCTTATTAAAATATTCTAAAGCTTCATGATGTGTCTTAATTCCATAGTCTAAAGGATTTGGTAAATGATACAAAAAAGCATCTAAATTACGTTTAGCAGCTACCTTAGAATCTAATTGTCTAATAGAACCAGCGGCTGCATTTCTAGTATTCTGTAATAAAGGAAGATTCTTTTCTTTTCTTTCCTCATTTAGTCTTTTTAAAGTATCCTTACTCATAAATATTTCGCCACGTACTTCAATAGTTACAGCATCTTTCAATTTAAGAGGAATACTTTTAATAGTTTTAACATTATGAGTAATATCTTCTCCTACTACTCCATTACCTCTAGTAGAAGCTGATACAAGAATACCATCTTCATAATGAAGAGAAACTGATAAACCATCTATCTTTAATTCGCAAACATACTCCGGATGAAATCCATTAGCTTCTATTCGCTTTAGAAAAGCAAGTATCTCTTCTTCACTAAAAACATCTCCTAAAGAAAGCATAGGAATAGTATGTTCAACTTTCTTAAATGATTCAATAACCTCTCCACCAACATGTAAAGTAGGAGAATCATTTCTTTTCCAATCCGGATGATTTTTCTCAATAGTCTCTAATTCTCTTAGATACTTATCAAACTCCTGATCTGTAATAGTTGGATTATCTTTTACATAATAGTTATAATTAGCATCATTTAAGATATCTATTAATTCATTCATTCTCTCTATTGATTCTTGTATCATAGTTTTTCACCTCTACCATAGTTTATTTGGATAAACTTTTTCTTTTATTAATTCGTCTATTGCCTTAACTACTTCTTCTTTATCTTCTTTATAAGTAACTCCATGCCAAATAGCATTCGTACTTAATAAATCAACTTCTATCCTATCTTCTTTTATAGCATCTTTTACTACATCCGGTATTAAAAATTCACATTTAGATAAATCGTTCTTATTAGTCTCTAAAAACTTTGTTAATTTCTCTTCTAAATAATCAAAAATCTTTGGAGTAAATAATAACAGATTCGTTGATACTAGTGAATCATCTTCTACTATAAACTCAGTGTCACCATCTAATGGTTTTGCAATTATTTTATCATCAATTTTTTCTACACTACTCTCAATTAAATCTTTTAATTTACCATTTTCTTCTTTACATATTCCTCTTTTAACTGCTCCATTAGGACTAAGTGTTTTACCAATTTTATAACCTACTACAGCATAATGCTTATCGTCAATTTTATCTAAGTATTTACTAGCTACTACATAAGCATCTCTTCCATAAAAGTCATCTGCATTAATAATAGCAAATGGTGTTTTTACTTTATCTTTTGCACATAATATAGCATGCCCAGTTCCAAGTGGTTTTACTCTTGTTTGTAAATCTTTATATTTTTCTTTTAGATTAGAATCATCTTGAAAAACATATTCTGTTTCAATATAAGGTTCTACTCTTTTTCCTATTGTTTTTTTAAATATGTCATAATTTTCTTCTTTAATAATAAAGACAATTTTAGTAAATCCTGCTAACTTTGCATCATAAACTGAATAGTCTATTAAAAACTCTCCATTAGGTCCCATTGGTTCTATTTGTTTAAGTCCTCCGAATCGGCTACCCATTCCTGCAGCCATTACTAATAATGTTTTTGGCATAAATTTTTCTTCCCTTCTTTTCTCTTTCTAAATTTTTATCAATTATAACTAAGCCTTCTAACAAATCAGTATATCCTCTACTTCTTTCCTCTTTGCCAGTTAAAAAGTCTTTTTCTTTAATAATATATTTATCATTTTCTTTCATAATAGCCATTATCATGGTATCATTATCTGATAATTTTTTCATAATGTTAGGAAACATAGTAAAAATACTGGCTGTTTTTTCTCCTGCTTTACTTATTAATAGATTTTGGTAGTTACTATCTATTTTTATAAAACTACAAGCATTATTTAATAGTACTAAATTATATCCTTTATCTAAATTAGCCATAATTTTATCAATAGATTGTTCTGTATCTTTTCCATACCAAGCTAAATAGTCATTTAAATTATTAAGTGTATTGATTAAAGATTCACTTTGTACTAAAGCAGTAGTATACTCATTACCTTTCTTCCCTGTTTTTTTCATTTTTGCTGTAAATAAGCCTTCATCCAATGAATAATCTATTGTTAATTTCTTAGCATTTAATATATTTCCTTTAACTACAATAAATCTATTAAATGCTAATAGTTCATTCTTACTTAGTTCAATTTCACTATTTCCACAATTGCTTACTAATTTTCCTTCTAAGCGATGAACTAAATTTTTACTTACCTCTAATTGATATCCTTGTCTTATTCTATTTTCCATTTTTAAACCCTCCTAAATTTTTGCTAAACTTTTATGATTTTTTAATAGTTTTTTAACCCCAAATGGTATTGGAAATGCAACTGTAACTAATGAATTAGTAACATCTACTACCTTGCCTCTACCAAAATGATCATGCACAACATAGTCTCCTACTTGATAATCTATCTCTTCATCTCTTAAGGCACTATTTACATCTATCTTCTTTTCTGATTCTTTCCTTGCTACTGTATTAGTTTCTAATAAGTCTTTATCTATTTCTCCTAAGAATCTACTTGGTGGATTAATTTGTTCATTACCAAATAGTACTCTTCGCCTTGCATTAAATAGATATAATTTTTCTCTTGCTCTTGTTATAGCAACATAACAAAGTCTTCTTTCTTCCTCAACATCATAACTACTATATAAACTATTCATATGTGGAAAAATACCTTCTTCAAGTCCAATAACAAATACTATATCAAACTCAAGTCCTTTAACAGAATGAACTGTCATTAAACTTACTTTATCCTTAGCTTCACTATATTCATCTTTATCATTTACTAAGCTTATCTCATATAGAAAGTCTTCTAATGATACTAGACCTAATCTTTCTTCAAAAGCCTTGGTAATTGATTTAAATTCTTTTAAGTTTTCAAGTCTAACTTCAGCTTCTATACTTTTTTCCGCTTCTAGTTCTTTTCTAATTCCACTAGCATCCAATACTTTATCAATTAACTCTGTAAGACTTACCGTTTCTGATACTTTCTTTAGTGATAAGATTAAATCTTTAAATGGTTGTTCTTTACCACCATCAATCGCATCAAATAAGCTAGAGTTATTTATGTCAGCTCTAGTCTGTAAAGCTTGAATAGTCTTTAGTCCTATTCCTCTTTTAGGTGTATTAATAACTCTTAAGAAACTAACATCATCTTTTTCATTATAGATTAGTTTTAAGTATGCTAATAAGTCTTTAATTTCTTTTCTTGAATAGAAACTTAAACCTCCTACTATATGATAAGGAATACTATCTTTTAGTAATTCTTCTTCCATTACACGTGACTGTGCATTAGTTCTATAAAGTATAGCTACTTGACTAAGACTTTTACCACTATCTTGTATCTTTTTTATAAAACTAGCTACTTGATGGGCTTCATCTAATTGATCATAAGCTCTATAATAAGTAACCTTCTCACCATCACCTTTAGTTGACCAAAGATTTTTTTCTTTTCTACTCTGATTATTTCTAATAACACAGTTAGCTGCATCCAAAATATTTTTAGTTGATCTATAATTTTGTTCTAGTTTAATACTTAAGGCATTGGGATAATCTTTTTCAAAGTTTAAAATATTCTTATAGTTAGCACCTCTAAAGCCATATATTGCTTGATCTGCATCTCCTACTACACAAATATTTTTATATTTAGCACTTATCATTTTCGATAATATATATTGAGCTTCATTAGTATCCTGATACTCATCTATTAAAATATACTTATATCTATTTTGATACATTTCTAAAATATCTTTATGTTTTCTAAATAATTTTATAGGTAGTAGTAATAAGTCATCAAAGTCAACAGCATTACTACTCTTTAATTTTTCTTCATATTTTCTATAAACATCTAATATTATCTGATCAAAATCACCTGCTACATACTTCTCATAATCATTAGGTGTCATCAACTCATTTTTACAACTACTTATTTTATTCTTAACTGCTTTTGGACTAAATTGTTTTATGTCATAATTTAAATCTTTCATTATTTTTTTAACTATTACTAAAGAATCATCACTATCCATTATAACGAAATTAGAATCATATCCTAAGGCTTTACAGTTTTCTCTTAATAGCTTAAGACCAAAAGAATGGAAGGTAGATATTTGAATAAAACGAGCTTCTTCACCAATTAAATTTTCTACTCTTTCCTTCATCTCTTTAGCTGCTTTATTAGTAAATGTTATAGCAAGTATTTCATAAGGTGATATATTTTTTTCTTTAATTAAGTATGCTATCTTAGTAGTTAAAACTTTAGTCTTACCACTACCTGCTCCTGCTAGAATAAGAAGAGGTCCTTCATTATATAATACTGCTTTCTTTTGCTCTTTATTTAAATTTTCTAAATCCATCTTCTCTTCCCTCATTCCCATATTAATTATATCTTAAATTAACAGTTAATGCTAGCAATGGCAAAAAAAAGAATAGATTTTTTCTATTCTCCAATACTTTGATATAAACGATTTAACTCTGTTAATGCACTAGCCTGTTGTTGTTCCTTCATTTTTTCTTCTTTAAGAACCTTTAACATTAATTTATATTCCTCAATAGTAAATGGTTCTTCCTTCTTTTCTTCTTTTACTTCTTGTGATTCTACTTTTGGTTGTTCAAAATAAGTATACTCTTTACGAGGTGACAATACTTTTTCTTCATCAAAGTTATGAATAACATTATAGTTAACAAATTCTTCTTTAGTATCTTCTCTTTTCTTTTCTTGATATTTACGAATGAAATGATAAACTACCAAGACTAACACCCAAGTTACAAATAGAAACATACTAAATTCTAGTAAACTACGAACTTTATCACTACTATATAATTCTTTTAAATCAAATACGTCTACTTTTAACGTATTAACAATACTTAACATTAATATTAAGAAATAAATTAATAATCCATAAATAATTGAATTTAACACTTTAATTATTCTAGATATATTTTTATGAAAGATACTTACTAAAGTAATGATAGTTGCTATTAAAAGCATACATATGTATATTACTATATTAGGAAAGTAATAACCAATAAACACTTGATTAACAGCATAATCTACTAAAGTAGAGAAACTTTCTCCATATTGAATAATAAGATAGATAAAGAAAGCTGTATAAATTAATAAATACGTTTTTCTACTTTGTTTTTTATTAGCATTATTAGTAGTACTAAATAAGAAAACTAATACAGCAATAGCCACAAAGAATATTAGGTATAGAGGTGACGAGGATATCACACTCCAAATAATTTTTAATTTTTCGTCTAACGATACTGGACTCATCACCAACACCCCCCTTTTATTTTTATGATACATTAACTAGACTAGCCACATAAATGGTCTGAGTAGTACTATCGTTATTTGTACATGTTATTAGTGTCAATGTTGTCTTATTTTTGTTTCTCTTAATGGTAAGAGTACCTGTTTTTGCTTGTTTAGAAATATTTTCAATTTGATATGTATACTTACGATTTTTATAAGTTACAATAGCTTGATCTCCAATATTTAATTGATATAAGTCATTAAAGAAAGCTTTCCAACCAGTTCCAGAGTGACCAGCAATAATTAGGTTACCATTTTTCTTATTTGGCATTTTACTTCCATTAATAACTTGAATATTACTTTCCACTGTATTATTAGGAGAAGCAATATTATAAAAGCCCCTATTAAATCCTATTTTTGGTATTTCCAAATAACCTATATAATGTTCTAAATCATTATCAGTATTATCTTCTTCTTCTTTTGCTTCTGGTTCATCCGTTGATGTAATATTTTTAACTTCAACATTAGTGTTTAGTTGCTCATTGATATAATCATAAGCAACTAAACGTTTTTTATTAATGAAATTATAAAATATTAGAAATAAACCAATAACAATTACTATCGCACTAATTAATGCAACTATATTAGAAGATAATATATTATTGTTGTTTTTTCTTCTTTTCATTATAGTATACAAAACCAACACCGGATAATAGAGCTGTTGAACCAAGAGCAATAGGAATTACTGTATTATTGTTTCCTGTGTTAGGAACCTCAACTACTTCCTCTGGCACATCCTTTTCATTCTCAACTGTAACGCTAGCAACAGTATTACCATCACTTATTGTGAAATAATAAGTTGCTTCTGATTTTTTATAACCATCAGGTGCTTCTACTTCATATACACTATATTTGCCATCAGCTAAATCCTTAATTACATAAGGTTCTTCTGTACTAACGAAATCAGCTATTGTTTCACCTTTTTCATTTTTTACTATTAAATGAGCCCCTGCAAGAGGTTGACCTGTTGATTTATCAATCTTAACAATGTTTACTAATTTAGTTAAAGCTGTATTTTCTACTTTAACTGTTACATCACGATTAGTATCACTTATTGTAAAGTTTGTTGATTCTTTACTTATTTTATATCCAGCTGGTGCTTTTGTTTCTTTTAATGTATAAGTACCATTTGGTAAGTTTTGAATTACATGAGCTTTACCAGTTGATGTCCAAGATGTTATTTTCTTTCCAGAATTATCATATAAAACAAATTCTGCTCCTGCTAAAGCAACTTTAGTTTTAGAATCAATCTTAATAATTGATACTTTACTATAAAGCGTATTTTCTACTTTAATTGCTATGTTACGCTTAGTATCGCTTATTGTAAAAGTTGTTAATTCTTTACTTATTTTATATCCAGCTGGTGCTTTTGTTTCTTTTAATTTATAAGTACCATTTGGTAAGTTTTGAATTATATGAGCTCCTGTTGTTGATGTCCAAGTTGTAATTTGTTTACCAGAGTTATCATATAAAACAAATGTAGCTCCAGCTAAACCTTTCTTAGTTTTTGAATCAATCTTTGTAATAGATACTTTGCTTGTTGCTAAATTAAGTGTAGTTTTAGCTGATAAGTTACTAGTTGTTGGATATAAAGCTTTTCCATAAACATTTTGTACTGAACTATCAGATGACTTATATTCATAAGCCTTATCAACTTTTCCTGTAGCTTTAACATTTACTGTAATAGTTGTTTTTAAATTTTGAGCACTAGATACTGGTACCATTACTTTAAATTTTTCATTAGTAGCAAAAGAACTAGCATCACTCAAAGTTGAAGCATTAACAATTCTTGTTCCACTAGGTGCTCCTGATAAAGAAACACTATATTTACCACTTACAGATTTAACAGTTACACCAATACTATTTGAAACATAATAATTTTTGTCACTAGATAAAGTCATAGCACTACTAGCATTATTAACTTTAAGACTAGCTGTAGAGTAACTTTTTACTTTTTTTGCTGCTGCAACTAATGACTTAACATATTTTCTTAACCCATGTGGATCACTACCTGTTGTTTTAAAACTTTTTGATAAGTTATTAGAACCAGTTGTATCATCTAAATACCACCAAACAGCTGCTTGCGTAATATAGTAATCATAATCACTATTTCCTGTGATACTCTTACTTGGATAACCATTAGATAAAATATAAGCAATACCTGCTGGAGCTTGTCCCACAAGTGTCATTTTTTCACCATGTGGAGTTCCTTTGTGAATATTGTTACAATAAACATATCCTCCGGCACTATTTTTCTTCTTTCCAAAATGATATCCAGCAATATAACCATCAAGATATTTTTCAGAAGTTGCTGTAAAAGACTTTGGAACAGAAGTTGCTTCTACATTTAATACAAGTCCTGAAAAAAATGAACCAATCATCATTATTATTAATGACAACATTCCAACTTTTTTTAGATTATCTTTCATAATTTTACCCCCTAATCTCAATTGGTGCCTATATTATACCACCAATCACCTAAAATAGCAAGAGTTTTAGCCTAAGTCATTTGCTATACTCCTCCCATATTTGTGGCTAGATTATACCACTTTTTTTCTGAAAAGTCAAGCTAGACAAATGTTTATTTATATAGTATAATTTATGTCGGTTAGTTCTTTCTTATTATTAACTTCAAAGAAAGGAGAAAAAATGAATAAGTCAGATGAAACAAAGGTTATTGTTCTAGGTGGCTTAGGTGAAGTTGGACGTAATATGTACTGCGTCATGCATAAAGATGAAATTATTATTTTAGATGCTGGTGTTTCTTTTGCAGGAGATTTATTAGGAATAGATTATGTATTACCAGACTATTCTTTTTTGAAACAAAACGAAGATAAAATTAAAGCTTTATTTATAACCCATGGTCATGAAGATCATATTGGAGCTATACCATTCTTATTACAAATGGTACATATACCTGCTATTTATGCACCAAATCAAGCAAAAGAATTAATTGATATGAAATTAAAAGATCGTAACATCCGTTATGATAATCTTTATGTATATAATGATCAAACAACTGTTAAATTTAAATACTTTGAAATAGATTTTATTAGAACAACCCACTCCATCCCAGATTCACATGGGATAGTGGTTAAAACTCCTAATGGAACTATCGTAACAACAGGAGACTTTAAGTTTGATCTAACGCCTATCGGTCCTATGGCTGATCTTTATAAGATGGCTACTATTGGTCATCAAGGGGTTGATTTATTAATAAGTGATTCTACTAATGCCTTAAACGAAGGAATGAGTATTAGTGAATCAAGAGTTGATGACACTTTAACTGATATATTTGATAAGTATAAGTATAATAGAATAATTATAGCTACTTTTGCTTCTAATATATATAGGTTAAAGCATATATTTGAGTCTTGTTATAAACATAATAGAAAAATTTGTGTATTTGGAAGATCTATGGAAAACAATATTGATATTTCTATAAAAGGTGGATATATTGATCACAAAGAATTACTAATTCGTGCAGATGAAGCTAATAATTTAAAACCAGGGGAAGTAACCATTCTTTGTACCGGATCTCAAGGAGAACCACTTGCTGCCTTATCAAGGATAGCAGATGGAACACATAAACAAATTAAGTTAAGACCAGATGACATTGTAATATTTTCAAGTAGTGCAATCCCTGGAAATGCTTTAAGTATTTCTAAAACAATTAACAAATTATATCTAAAAGGTGTTAAAGTCTTTACAAATATGACTATTAATAGTCTTCATACATCAGGACATGCTAATCAAGAAGAATTAAAATTAATGATTAGATTATTAAATCCTAAGTATTTAATGCCATTCCACGGTGACTATCGCATGCTTAAAAGACATGCTGAACTTGGAGTAGACTGTGGTATTCCAAAAGAAAATACTTTTATCTTAAAAAATGGAGATAGTCTTATCTTAAATAATCATAAGATTAGTAAAGGAAACAGTTATCCTAATACTCCTATTTATGTAGATGGATCAAGAGTTGGTGAGGTTGGAAGTGCTGTTATTCACGATCGTAAGATAATGGCTAATGATGGTATTTTAGTAGTAATTATTAATATTGATTTTCAAGCTAAAAAACTATTAATTAAACCCAATATTACCACAAGAGGATTTGTTCTTGTTAATGAAAATGAAGAACTTTTAAGAAAAATTGAAAGTATGGCTGGTAATTTAATTACCAAGAAGTTAAATGATTCTCATGTAAGTTTTAGTGATTTGAAAACGACTATTAGTCAAGACTTATCTAGCTATGTATATGAACTTACTGGAAGAAGACCACTTCTACTACCTATAATTTTAGATGTAAAAAAAGAAGTCAAGGAAAAAATCTAATTCCTTGACTTTTATTTTGCTTCTTCTAAAGCTCTTGTCTCACGAACAACTGCTATTTTAATAGTACCTGGATATTTTAAAGTTGTTTCAATCTTTTCTTTTATTTCTCTAGCAATACGGTGAGCTTGTAAGTCATCAACTTTTTCAGGCTCTACAATTACCCTTAATTCACGTCCTGCTTGCATAGCATAAGATTTAGAAACGCCTTCTATATCTGAAGCTACTGCTTCTAGTTCAGTTAATCTTCTTATATAGTTTTCTAACGAGTCATTTCTAGCTCCTGGACGAGATGCTGATAAAGCATCAGCTATCGCTACTAAATTAGCTATAACACTAGTTGAATCAGTATCTCCATGATGAGAAGCAATAGCATTAATGACTACCTCTCCTTCACCATACTTCTTAGCAAGATCAACACCAATACTTACATGACTTCCTTCAATTTCATGATCAACTGCTTTACCAATATCATGTAAAAGTCCTGCTCTTTTAGCAAGATTAACATCTTCACCAATCTCAGCTGCCATAAGGCCTGCAAGTTCAGCCACTTCTAAGGAATGACTTAAAGCATTCTGACCATAACTAGTTCTAAAATGAAGTTTTCCTACTAATTCAATTAACTCAGGATTCATTTTAGTTACTCCAAGTTCAAACAAAGCACCGTTTCCGTAATCCATTATTTGTTCTTTCATTTCTTTAGCTACTTTATCATATACTTCTTCTATTCTAGTAGGATGCACTCTTCCATCTTTTATTAAAGTTTCTAACATAACTCTAGCTATTTCTCTACGTAATGGATCAAAGCTTGATAACACTACTGCTTCTGGAGTATCATCAATAATTAAGTCTACTCCTGTTACTGCTTCAATTGTTCTAATATTTCTACCTTCTCGGCCAATTAGTCTTCCCTTCATATCTTCATTAGGTAGTGATACAACCGTAACTGTTTGGTCACTTGCAATATCAGCAGCATATCTTTGCATAGAAGTAACTATTAACTCTTTAGCCTTTTTCTCAGCTGTAATTTTAGCTTCCATTTCTTTTTCATTGATATAGACAGTAACCTCTCTTGCCATTGACTCTTTCACTTTTTGCATTACTACTTCTTTAGCTTTTTCCTTACTAAATCCAGATATTTTCTCTAATAAGTCCAATTGTTCTTTTTTTAAATTCTCCACTTCAATTTGTTCTTGTTGAATTTCTTTTTGTCTTTGGGTTAATTTTTCTTCTCTCTCATCTAAAGTAGCTTCTCTTTTTTGACAAATTTCATCTCTTTTGTCCATACTACTTTCACGTTTTTCTAAACGTAATTCATTCTCTTTTAATTCTTGTTTTTTTTCTTTGATTTCTTTATCAACTTCTTGTTTTAATTGATAATTTTTTTCTTTTGCTTCCATTATAGAATCACGTTTTAATTGATCAGCTTTTTTATTAGCTTCCTCTAACATTTCTTCTATTTTCTTTGTTGCATTATTTTTTCTTAATGTATTAATTAACATGGTTAACCCAAAACCAATTACCAGTCCAACTAACAATAGTAAAGTGGAGAGTATAATTTGATTCATTTTTACCTCCACTAAGATTTATAATTTTTCTTATAATCTAATTCTATTGTACGTTGCAATAAAATGAATGTCAAGAAAAGAAAATGTATTTATAATGAGAAAATACTATTTCTTTTCCTTTTTTTCTTTATCTTTATTCAAACTTATTCCATAAAAATCTCTTACTTTAGCTTCTATTTCTTCTTTTAATTCTTTATTATCTCTAAGAAGTAATTTAACATTTTCTTTACCTTGTCCTAGTTTCTCTCCTTGATAAGAAAACCAAGCTCCGGCTTTATCTATAATACCAGCTTCTACTCCAAGGTCTACTAATTCTCCTTCTTTAGATACTCCTTCCCCATACATTATTTCTACAGTAGCGGACTTAAATGGTGGAGCTACTTTATTTTTAACTACTTTAACAGTAGTTCTATTACCAACTATCTTATCACCTATTTTAATTTGTTCATTACGTCTAATGTCTAATCTTATACTAGAATAAAATTTTAAAGCACGTCCGCCTGGGGTAGTTTCAGGATTACCAAACATAACTCCTACTTTTTCTCTTAACTGATTAATAAAAATAGCAATAGTATTAGTTTTACTAATAGTACCCGATAATTTTCTTAAAGCTTGACTCATTAGTCTTGCTTGTAAACCAACATGAGAGTCTCCCATTTCTCCATCTATTTCTGCTTGTGGTACTAAAGCTGCTACTGAATCTATTACAATAATACTAATAGCTTCACTTCTAACTAGTGCTTCACATATTTCTAGAGCTTGTTCCCCAGTATCTGGTTGTGATAATAATAACTCGTTAGTATTAACACCAAGTCTTCTAGCATAATCGGGATCAAGAGCATGTTCTGCATCAATGAAAGCTGCCCTTCCACCCGTCTTTTGTACTTCAGCAATAGCTTGTAAGGCAAATGTTGTCTTTCCACTAGATTCTGGTCCATATATTTCAATTATTCTTCCTTTAGGATAACCTCCTACTCCTAATGCTACATCAAGTGATAGACAACCACTAGATACCACATCAATTTTCATATGAGAATTCTCTCCAAGACACATAATTGAACCCTTCCCAAACTGTTTTTCAATATCAGCTAAAATCTGGTCTAAATCCTTATTATCTTTTTTTAGTGTTTTGCTCATAAATTTTCCTCCTCGTGCAAATGTCTATATACCCATTTTATAAGTAGAATTTTTAAATGTCAAGATAAATTTTCGAACAATCGTTTGTTATAATTTGTCATTTTCAGGACTATTTTAACTTGAATTTATTATTTTCCCTAAAAAGAATCACTGAATTTATCAATTTCAAACAAAAAAAGCCAGAAATTAGGCTTTTTCCTTAGCTGGTAAAATTAGATTTTTATTAAGTTTATAATACTCACACATAGAAACAACTGACATAATAGTAGCAAAATATAAGAAGAAATCACTAACTCTTATATTAATCATTTCAAATGGTAAGTTATAAAAGAAAGTTAAAGTAACTCCTACCATCATACTAGCAGTTTTAATCTTTCCACTAGAAATAGCTGCTACTACCTTTCCTTTCCTTGCTGCTTCCATTTTCATAGCATCAACAACAGTATCTCTAAAAATAATAACAACTGGAATAAGGGTTAAAATAAAACCTTTACTAGCAAGAATAATTAAAGCACTATTTACTAAAACTTTATCAGCAATAGCATCTAACATCTTTCCAAGGTCTGTAACTTCATTATTTTTTCTAGCTAAATAACCATCTAGGAAATCAGTAACACTTGCTACTACAAATATTACTCCAGCAATTAAGTATTCTAACTTAACATAAACACCACCTACTAAAAAACTAGGCATATTAATACCAACATCATAGAATGGAAATAGTAACATAAAAATCATGACTATAGTCATAAGTATTCTAGCTACAGTTAACTTGGTTGGTGTATTCATATTTTCTACTTCCTTTCAATTCACTATTAATAATAGGCTTCTTAGTCTTATCTTTAATCAATAAAACCGCAATCACAACAAAAAAGACAAAAATAATAATCCCTATTATTATAGGTAACTTCTTTTTCTTTTGCTTATATACTTTTGTATAAGGAGATGATATTTTTTTCTCTTTCTTTGCTTCCTCTTCTTCTTTTTTCTTTTTAGCTTCCATTATATCATCTAAAGAAATCTTAGAAGTATGTTCAAATAAAAAATCATTAAATTCATCTTGGACCTTTACTTCATCAAGTCCTAAGTACTTAGCATATTCTTTTATTATTTTTTTTATATCATAAACATCTTTAAAAGCTTTAGTGTTAGCACTTTCCAAATTTTCAAGCAAATCAGTGGAAACATTTAAATCACTGGCTGCTTCTTCTAGACTAACACCATGTTTTATTCTAGTTTCCTTTAAGTGTTCTCCTAATTCTTTCATAATCAACCTCAGTTCCAACAAAATAATAATACTTTATAAGCCATGTTTTGTACCTATTACTAGGTGGCAAGTATCTATCTACTATTACTAGTCCTCCAATCCATTATCTTTCTTTCATGGAGACTCCCCTACCAAAATTTGGGTTTCTCGCTCGTGGGGTTTACCTCGTTTCACCCTTTCGTTTCCAAAAGTATCGTTTCTGTGGCACGTTATCACTTTATCATAGGATAATCCTTTAGATAAAGTTTTGTCGTTAGAATAAATCTACCTTAGGTTATTTTTTTCCTAAGCACGAACACTACTATCATCACAGATAGTGCGAGCATGGACTTTCCTCTAGGTTACCCTAGCACTTGCCCAAGTATTATTCACTGTCTTTACCAAATACTGCTTTTTCTAAATTGCTAAGTCTTCTTAAAATATCCAAATTAGTGATTTCCATTGTATCTGATTTAGAATTTTTAGCTATTTCAGCATCCATTGAAACATTTCGTAATTCTTGTTTTAAGGACATAATTTCTTTTAACAATTCCGTTTTTTCTTTTTCCATACTTTCAATTATTTTATAAAACTGTTCATAGTCAGAAATTATCATATCCAAGAATTCATCAACTTCTTTTAATCTGTATCCACGAGTATCAATCTTAAAATCTTTCTCTAAGATTTCTTGTGGTGTAAGTGTAATTTTGTTTTGATACATATTTATCACCAATCCCTTTACATACTATATTCTAGCAATAAAACTACTTATTTGTCAATTGTTTCAACCTTATTAATACATCAATTTTTTTAGCAATGGAAATATTTTCAATCATAGAATTTAAACATACAATTACATCTTGACTTTTCATCTGTTTCACCTCAATTTTATTCTACATATTTTTTAATTATTAGACAACTAATTCGACAAAGCATTACTTTATTTGACAAATAAAAAAAATCTATTTATAATTGATATTACTTTGGGAGGGTTAATATATATGGAAGCGAAAAATATAATGATTCGTTTAGATAATTTTTTAAAAAAAGAAGAAAGTAAAGAATTGTTTTCTATGTTAGGAAAAACTATAACTGTGGAAGACGGTTGGATTACTATGCGAAAAGGTAGAAAAAAAGAGGAAGTTCTGCTTTTACAAGATGATAATAATAGAGTTCGTATCAAAGGAAAGGATACTGCCATTAGTCTAAGACAAAATGATGATGATTATGTAGTTGATCATATTCAAACTGGTAATATAGAAAACCAAAATATAAACTTTTCTATGCGAATGATAAAAGATAAAAAAGGAAATAGTAAATATCGTATTAGAACTATTGAAGATGATGGTGAAGTTATCTGCTGGTTTGGTAAGAATGAAGTTTCTTTTGAATATTCAAAATTTGAAGATAAAAAATACTTTTATAGAGGAAAAAATGAAACTAATATTAGATTAGAAGAAGAAAAAAAATCTTGTTTTGCTACTATATTAAACTTAGAAGCTAAATACACTACTTTAACTGGTCTAATTTCTAGTGAAATACCACTAGTAAATGAAATGATTGACCATTGTAGTCCTATTACTAAGAAAAATCAAGAGATAAAAATATATCAAATGAAGAAAAAAAATAGGTAAATCCTATTTTTTTATATTTAAAAGATAGAAAAAGCAAATGAAATGATATATAATATATACTAGGTGAATGAAATGAATTATCCTGGTGGAATAAAAAAGACAAACAACCATCTTATTAATTATAAAAATCGTGGAATGAACTTAGAAGATGACTTAAATCAATCAAACCACTATTATAAGGAAAAGAATATAGCTTATATCTATAAAAAACCTACTCCGATAAGAGTTAGTAAAGTAGACTTTAAAGGAAAAAGTGCAATTATTAAAGAGGCTTTTTATATGGAACCTTCTACTACTGACTATAATGGTATTTATAAAGGCTATTACATTGACTTTGAAGCAAAGGAAACAAAGAATAAAACATCATTTCCTCTTGCTAATATTCATCTTCACCAACTTAAACATTTAGAAAATATTTCAAATGCTGGGGGAATTGGTTTTCTAATTGTCCGCTTTACAACGCTTTCTGAAACTTATATACTAATGAATACTGATTTACAAGATTATATAAATAAGGAAGAAAGAAAATCTATTCCACATGATTATTTTGTAAAGCATGGATATCTTTTAAAAGAAGGCCTTCGGCCTAGAATAGATTATCTAAGTATTATAGATAATATTTTGGAGGTAAAAAATGAAAAAAAAGACAACACAAAAGTCTAATAGTAATTTAACCTTAATATTATTAGGATGCTTCTTAGTCTTAATGATTATTAGTTATTTTATTATAGGCTGGTTATTAACTGTTTTCTTAGGAGTAGGTATTTTAATAATAGTTGGTCTTGCTAGACTACTAGATAAAGTTAAAAATAAACCAAAACAGAAAAAAATACTTAATATTATAATAATTGTTATATTATCTTTAGGTATATTAGTAATGCTTCTTGGAATTTTATTCTTAGCTTATGTAGTTATTAAGGCCCCTAAGTTTGACGTTAATCAGTTAAACGAGAAAGAACCAAGTATTCTTTACGATATTGACGGTAATGAATTTGAACGACTTGGAACGGAAATGAGAGAAAAGGTAACTTACGATGAATTACCTGAAGTATTAGTAGATGCTATTGTCGCTACTGAAGACTCAAGATTCTTTCAACATAACGGATTTGATGCTCCAAGATTTTTAAAGGCATCATTAGGACAAGCAGTGGGACACAGTGATGCTGGTGGTGCTTCTACCCTATCTATGCAAGTTATTAAAAATTCGTTTACATCAGCTGATGACCATGGTATTAAAGGAATCATTAGAAAATTTACTGATATTTATTTAGCAGTATTTAAACTTGAAAAGAACTATACCAAGGAACAAATAATTGAGTTTTATGTAAATAACCATAACCTAGGTGGTAATATCTATGGAGTTAAACAAGCAGCTCTTGCTTATTTCAACAAAGATATTGGTGATTTAAACTTAGCAGAAGCTTCTGTTCTAGCAGGAATGTTTAAAGCTCCTAACTTATATAAACCAACTAATACTGATAATATTAAATCAGTTACTAGAAGACGTAATACTGTTTTATATCTAATGGAAAGACATGGTTATATAACAAGTGACGAGCGAAAAATGGCTAGTGATATTTCTATTGAATCTTTAGTAGATTATAATGTATCTGCTCAAAGTGGTTTATCTAAATATCAAGGATATATTGATACTGTAGTAGATGAGTGTATTGCTAAGTATAAAGCTGATCCCTACACAGTTTCTATGAAAGTATACACTAACTTAGATAGATCAAAACAAGATGGTGTTGACAAAGTAATGAATGGTGAAACGTATACTTGGGCAAATGACACTATTCAAAGTGGTGTAAGTGTCCTAGATAGTGCTACTGGTAAAATTCTTGCTATTGGAGCCGGTCGTAATAAAAAAGGTGCTAAAGAACTAAATCTTGCCACTAGCGATGAAATTAAAAGACAACCTGGTTCTACTGCAAAACCACTATTTGATTATGGTCCACTAATTGAATATAATAATGCTTCAACCTATGGATATAATGACAATGGAAATTATAAAATGTTTATTGATGAACCTTATTCTTATACTAATGGTAAATCAATTAATAACTGGGATGGAACCTTTATGGGAGCTATAACTATGAGAAAAGCTTTGTCTTTATCTAGAAATATCCCTGCTTTAAAAGCCTTCCAACAAGTAGATAACAAAAAGATTATTGAATTTGTCCAAAATCTTGGAATTGAACCAGAAATAGAAAATGGTAAAATTCATGAAGCACACTCTTTAGGAGCCTTTACTGGTGTTAACTCTTTACAAATGGCTGCTGCTTATGCTGCTTTCTCAAATGGAGGATACTATAATGAGCCCTATTCAGTTAGTAAAGTAGTCTTCAGAGATACAGGCGAAGAGAAAAAACATGAAGGTACTAAGAAACAAGCAATGAGTGATGCCACTGCTTATATGATTACCAGTATCTTAGATGATGTTACTCTTATTGGTACTGGAAATATGGATAAAATTGCTATGAAAACTGGTACTACAAACTTTGACCAAAAAACAAGACAAACCCTTGGCATGAGTGATGATGCTATTCGTGATTCATGGGTAATTGGATATACTACTAAAACAGTTATTGGTATGTGGTATGGTTATAAAGATACAAGTAAAGACTTAGTTAATCAAGGACTATACTGTCATAACTTAAGATGTACAATTCAAAGAGATAAGTTATTTACAGCTATAGCTAATTCCGTATTTGAAAAAAATAAAGAAGAATTTAAAATGCCTAATAGCGTAGTTAAATTAGGAGTAGTTGTAGGAAGTAATCCTGCTAGAATTGCTGGTGCAGGCTACTCTGGTGCCGTTACTTATGAATACTTTAAAAAAGGTAGTGAACCTACTAATACACAAACAGAAGAAAGTAATTTAAGTGCTCCAACTAATCTTAAAGCTACCTATAATAGTAGTAATAATTCCGTTAGTCTTTCTTGGAATGCTGTTACTCCACCAAGTAATAGTTCTTATGGAACATTTGGTTATAATGTATATTTCAACAACACATTATTAGGATTTACTAGTAATACATCATTCACTGTAACTAATCCAAATAATCCATATGGTACTTATAAAGTAATCGCTACTTATAAGAGTTATGATGGAGTCAAGAGTAATGCTGCTACTTATGAATTAAAGAAAGTAAGTACTACTTTAAAAGTAACTTACAAAACAATCAGCACTACTTCATATAATATATCCGACATTAGTAATTATGTTACTGTAACAGAAAATGGCAATGATATAACTAGTAAAACTAGTAACTGGAAATTATCCTCTATCACAGGACCAGGTGGTGTATCATTATCAACTTCTACACTATCAACACCAGGTACTTATACTTTAAAATATAAATTTAGTTATGATGGTGAAACTAAAGAGACTGGTAATATAACAGTTACCATAACTGGAAGTACTAATCCAACAGAGCCTACTGCTCCTGGAGAAGCAGAAACAATTGAATAGAAAGAAAAAAAACATTAGTCTAAGACAAAAGGCTAATGTTTTTTCAATATAAAAAAAGAATTGGTCTATTTATCAGTAGAACCAAATCCTCCATTTCTAACTCCTTTAGCAATATCATTATCAACAGTTAAATACTTTTCAAATACTGCTTGACCAATTACATCACCTTTCTTAACATGTAATTCTTCCTTACCACAGTTAAAGAAAGCAAAATAAATATGTCCATCATTATTTTCATTACCATAATAATCAGAATCTACTAAACCAACACTATTAGCAAGAACAAATCCTTTCTTTGGACCACTACTTCTATTAAGTAAGAAAATGCACTCATCATCCATACAATAAGCTTTTAATCCTGTAGGAACTAAAGTTGGTTTAATTCCTTTTTCATAAACAGGAATAACTATATCCTCTGCTGCTTCTATATCATAACCAGCAGCATGTTTAGTTCCTCTTACTGGTAAATGTATATCCTTATCTTCATATCCTTTAACTACTTCAAATCCTCTTGTTCTCATAACTTCTCCTAACTATTTACTGCACACTGTACTACAGTTGCTTTATCACTATCACCTATATTGCTATTATCTATATATAGAACAACTTTTCCTTCTTCTATACTTTTTTTAACATCAATTATACGTTGATTACTACTACCTACATAATGTAATCTATCATCATGAAGTTTCATAACAAATCTACCTTCTAATAAGACATCAATACAATTTAAAATATCATCTAAATTTTTATCAACTTCTCTTTGAGCGATTAATTCTTCCCAAGTATACCCGGTATAACTCCAAATAGTTTTATCCTTATATAGTTGTTTAACATTCATAACTAAATCTCTTATCGTTTTTCTATTACCAAGGAAGAGTGGATCTCCTCCTGATAAAGTTAATCCACTACACCAATCTTGGTCAAGCTCATGATAGATTTCTTTTATTGTATCATCATCAAATTCTACTCCATCATCAGGATTCCACGTAATAGCATTTTGGCAACCTGGACATTTATGAGAACATCCACTTACCCATAATACAACTCGTAATCCTTCACCGTTTAACATATCAGCTTTTGTTACATTATGATATCTCATCTACATACTCTTCCTTTCTGAAATTTCTACCATCTTAGCATGATTAAGTCTCGTATCACCATGTACTCTTGAATATGATAAATATCCATTCATACGATCAATCTTTGTAAGATCATCACTTCCACATTTTGGACAAGTATCCATATCTAATTCCTCATGACCACAGACATTACAGTAAGAAAGTGATAAGTTAACTCCTTCGTAGAAACCTTTATCCATAGCTCTTTCAACATAAGTTTCCATCGCTTTTCTATTGTAATTTAAATTATAACGAACATACTGAATACGGCCACCTTTAAATAACTCCCAGAATCTTCCTTCTAAATCTTGTTTTTGTATACCAGTAATGTTTTCCCAAACACCACAGTGGAAACTGTTAGAAACATATTCTCTATCAGATACGCCTTTAATGATACCATATTTCTTTCTAAATTGTTCAACTTGCGTACCACATAAACTTTCAGCTGGAGTTCCATAAATGGCATATAAAATTCCATCTTCTTTTTTAAACTCTTGTGTCTTATCATTAATATATCTCATAACTTCAAGAGCAAATTCACCATCTTCTACTAAACTCTTACCATTATATAACTCTTGTAATTCATTTAAAGCCGTTATTCCAAAAGAAGCAGTAGATGATTTTAAGATTGGTTCAATAGGCTCATTTGGTTTTAATCTGCCTCCATAGAAGCCTCCCTCACAATAAGCAAGTGGATTAGTAGATGCTTTTTTCTTAGCTAGATAATTATAAGTACGAATATGAATCTTACGAATCATTTCTAGATAATAATCAAGTACTTCATAAAAATCTTTTTGTTCTTCTCTAGACTTAGCTAAAATCATTGGTAAATTTAAAGAAATAGCTCCAATATTAAATCTTCCAATGAATACAGGTTGATCATCTTCATCAGCTGGTTCCATTCCACCTCTTTCAAACCAAGGAGATAAGAAAGCACGACATCCCATCGGACTAATAATCTTTCCATATTTCTTAAATATTGAAGGAACATATCCTTCACCTGTTAATGATAAGTAATCAGGATACATTGTCTTACTACTGCAATCTAGGGCATCTTCAAATAGATAATGCATCTTACCACCTTCACCATGAAGATTTTTATCATATAAGAATACTAATTTTGGGAATAAAGTTGGCTTTCTATATCCTGGCTTTCCTTGTCCTTTTTGATGAGTTTTTAAAATTACTTCACTGATCATTTGTCCAAATCTATCTTCCTCATGTCCAAAAGTAAATGTTACAAATGGATAATCACCACGAGAAGAACCAACACTATTTAATTTATATTCAATTCCTTGATAACCTTGTTCACATTCACGTCTTGTCTTCTTCCAAGCATATTCTTCAGCCTTTTCTGGGTCTTCATTATTAGTTATTTCCATATATTCATCATAATACTTATTGTAACTTTTCTTAGCATATGGAGTTAAAATAGTATCAACTTCTGGTACTGTAAAACCACCATATTGCATAGCTGCTGTATTGATAATTACATCTCCCATAACATCATAAGCAGTATCAAGACTCTTTGGTTCATTATACCATAAATTACCCATTTCAAAGCCATCTCTCATAACAGCACCAACATCACATAAACAACAGTTCATTGTATCACGTCTAGCACTCATATCATGAACATAAATATAGCCATCATCACAAGCTTCTATCTCTGCCTTTGTTAAGAAAAACTTCTTATATAATTCCTTATTTAAGTTACCATATACCAAACTTCTTTGTGTAGATACTAAAGCACTATCAGTATTAGAGTTTTCCTTATCTCCAATATAATTAATTGCTTGAGCTTTCTTATAAACTTTATCTAAGATATGTACAAAATCATTCTTATAGTTACGATACTCTCTATAACTTTTAGCTACTAAAGGATTAACTTGCTCTAAAGCTGCTTCTACACAATTATGAATTTGACTAACTTCAGCATCACTAGTTTGATTCTTTAATAAATCAATTACAATATTAACAACTTCATCTTTAGCTTCATCAGTTAAATCAACCATTACCCTTTCAGCACTTTTTTCAATTGCACTTCTTATTTTTTCACCATCAAATGGTTGTTTAGTCCCATTCTTTTTTATAATATTAATAGGTGGATTTTTGTATCTATTTTTCTTTTCCTTTCTTTCTTTTTTTACCTCTTTAACTTTTGCCATTTTTTTACACCTCTTTGTTTTCTTATTTATTCATTCGACAACTCGATTATACTCACTATTTTTAGTTAAATGCAATAGTTTTTATTATTTTCATACTTTTATTTTTGTTCGATTTACATACTTTTTATTAAAAAAAATATTTTATGTCTTTTAAGCATATTTTTGTTTTTATCCTTTATTTATAAGGACTTTAAAGAAAACATGTATTATTTTTTTAAAATGTTTTTTTTGAACATTTTTTCAAATCATTGATTTTATAGGCATTTATAAGTATAATTAATATAGAAAAAAGGGAGTGTAAATTATATATGATAAATATGTCAACATTTGACACTTTAACAGTTGTCAAAAGAAGTGGTCAAAGAACTAGTTTCCAAGGAGAAAAAATAGCTCTTGCTATTCAAAAAGCCTTTCATTCACTAGATATACCATATAGGGATGAAGATGTTAATAAAGTATATTCTAAAGTACTTAAAAAGATAGAAAAAGAATATAAAGATAGAAAAACAATAAATATTGAAAATATTCAAGATTTAATTGAAGAAGTTTTAAAAGAGAATAACTTTGAAGATGTTTATGTTGCCTTTTCTACTTATAGAGAACATAGAAATGCTTCAAGATCTGCTTTTGTTATGAAACAGCAACACAAGTTCTTAAAAGCTATTGAAAGACTAGGTCTAGATAATATTGATGATAACCTAAAAGAACGTCCTAATTCATTTCTATTACAGTTTGGAGAAACTATCTCATCAGAATTTGCTAAAGCTTATTTATTAGATACTAAAACAGTAAGATGCCAAGATGCTGGAATATTTAACTTACATTCTATAGAAACTATACCTTTTGGTATGATAGCTACTTGTGATGTAGACCTTATTGAGCTTGCTACTCTTGATACTGATTTTGCCAAAGAGTTAAATTCTATAGACAAAATTAGTACCTATCTAAATAGAATTAAACTATATCTAGATAGTCTTAGTAAAGAAGTGTATCAAAGTATCTCATTAATTAATTTTGACTTAGTATTAGAAAGTATCTTACTTAAAGAATTTAAATCTATCTTAAAAGAATATATTGATATATATTTAGATGCTAATTATTTAAATAACTATTTAACTATAACAGGTATTGATAATATAACATCATTTGATATAACTCCCACTTACTTTGCTATAGATAATAATACCCCTTTATATTTATCAATATCTACTATTATTAAGAAAGCTAAAATGAAGTGTGAAAAGAACTTTACCATTTCTTTAAAGACTTTCTTTAAGACTATAACTTTTCCTTTAGCAATAAACTTTAAAACTAATAAGTTAATAATAAAATCATTAGTAAATAATAAATATATAGAATATTACTATCAAGGAGAAATGACTGAAGAGATTGCTACTACTATGCTTAACTACTCTAACCTGTATTTTATTAATAAAGATGCTTCTTTTAATAAAGCTATTAAAGAAAGGGTTAACTATGGTTACAATTCTCTAAGAGTTATAGAAGATAATACCACTATCGATAAAAAGATGGTTGGTGGTAAAGGCAATATATCTTGTATATCTATTAATCTAGTTAGAATAGCCCTTAAAAGTAAGAATACAAAGGCCAAAGAGACTGATTATAGATTATTCTACCAAGAGCTAGAAAAAGTACTAAAACAAGCGAAAGATGCCCTTTTAGAGAGATTTGAACTACAAGTAGATAAAACTATTCTTCACTTTCCTACTTTATATCAGTTAGGTACTTGGCATGATGGAGAAAAATTAAAGGATAAAGATAGATTAAGAAAACTATTAAAACATGGTACCCTAGCTTTTCATATAGTTGGTCTATCAGAAGCAATATATACTTTAACAGGAAATAAAGATGAAGAAATAACTTACAATCTTGCTAAAGATATCTTAAATTTTATGCAAAAAAAGATAGATAATTATAGTGAACAAAATAATCTTAACTTTGTTTTAACTACTTATAATGATACAAATATAGAAACAGAATTTAAAAAACAAGATGCCGCCATATTTGGTAAAATAAAAGATGTTACCAATAAAGATAAGTACTTAGAAGGTATTACTCTTCCTATAGATGATTTAAAAGAAGCAAGCTTACAAAAATATTTATTAGGAGGTTCTTCTTTAGAAATAGTAGCAAAAGATGAAAAACAATTATTAAATAAATATCAATCTTTAAAGGATAACGATATAGGATGCTTTAATGTCAAAAGAAAAGAGCTACCGATCAAGTAGTTCTTTTACTTTACTCTAAGTGAAGATGTATTAGATGGTCTTATTCCATATTTATTTGCAAAAAGTTCTTTTCTATCTATCGAAGACTTAATGAAATACTCCCCATCTTTAGATTCTTCTAATGATATAATTCCTTGATATAACTCTTTCTCACCAGACTCATCAAACTCATATATATCTTCTTCAATAGATCTATCAGATATTAGTTCTAATTTAGTTAATGAAGCTTTATTAGGGGAAATGGTATCTCTATTAAAATAGTAGGGACCTATAAAAATATTATTATAATCAGTTTGTTTGATAATTGCTTGATTTCCCATAATAAGTTTATCTTCTAAAGTTAAAAACATTCTCTCTTTTCTATCCATCGTTGGATAAATTCCACAACAGTTAAGTTTTTTCTCAAGTCTTTCTTCCTTTTCTTTTTCAGAAAAATCTTTAAAACATAGACTTCCCATCTTAATTTTACCTATTTCTATTTTACTAATAGTATTATCTTTAGAAAATTTGATATCTATCTTACCCATGTTTTCTTTAATATATAGATAAATAATTTCAAAAACACTAGAGTTTATATCTTTTCTTTTATGACCAGTTAACAGATAGAAACATAATTCAGTAATATCTTGATAATCAGTTTCATCAAGATCTGCTAAATGGCTATTTACATTTTGACAAGCATCTTCTAATAGTCTTATACTTTTTTCACTTTCCACCTGTTTTTCTAAAGGTATAACTTTTCTCATAATAATTTCTCCTCTTATTCACTTTTTGATAATACTGCTTTAGTTTCATGTTCTTTACCATCTCGTAAGTAAGTAAGGGTAATTGTATCTCCTGGAGCATATTTGTATAGTTCATAACGAAGATATGCTGCATTTTCTACTTCTTCCCCATTAAGTTTAGTAATAATATCCCCTTCTTTTAAATCTGATTTAGAAGCTCCAGTACCACTTACTATTCCTGCTACTACTACTCCAGTTTTAACATCATTTGGAATATTATAATTATTACCAAAACGAGATTGTTTAACATCAGATACATTTACCATTTGTACTCCTAATTGAGGCCACTTAATTTCTTCACCTTTTTCTAAAGTTTCAATCTTAGACATAGCATATTCAATTGGAATAGCAAATCCCATACCTTCAATTTCTTCTTTAACTAATTTCATAGAAATAACACCAATTACTTCTCCATTAGAATTCATAAGTGGTCCACCACTATTACCTGGATTAATTGAAGCATCTGTTTGTAAAACTTTCATAACCCAGTCACCAGAACTAGTCCCATAACCATTACTACTTGTACTAACAGTTACCATTCTATCTTTTCCTGCTAAATGTCCAGTAGAAACACTTCCTTGATATTCATTACTAACAGGTGTTCCAATAGTAAATACTAAATCCCCTAGTTTACTATTTTCACTAGTACCAATAGATAATACTGTTAAATTTTTATTCTTTTTAATTCTAATTACAGCAATATCAGCATAACTATCACTACCTAACACTTCAGCATCCAATTCTTCATCTTTACTAGTTACTACTGTTACTTTATTATTACCATCAATTACATGATGATTAGTTATAAGATAATCATATTTATCATCTTCTTTATAAACAAATCCAGTACCAAAACCAGCTAGTTCATTATTTTGATAATTTCTAACAATAGCAACACCATCATATACTTTGGATACTGATTGACTAATTCCTGAACCATCAACTAATACTTTGGTACAATTTTTACTACTACAAGTAGCACCACCACTACTAGTAGTTCCTTTAGATGAAGTAGTTAAATTACCAGTTACTACTACATAAGTTAAAACTCCTCCTAAAATAAATGCTACTATTATTAAAATACTATCTTTAAGTTTATCAATTTTCATCTTCTTCATAACTCCTCTCTATTTTTTCAATTTGTTCAAAGTTAGTAGGAAATCCCATTCGCTTTAAAATATCCTCTACTTTAATTGTATGTAGATTATAAGATAAATTATTTATCTCTCTTTCAAGTTCTAACATCATATTTTTAAATTCTTCTTCACTTAACATATCTTTCATAATAATCACTAATGCAAAGACATCATTCTTACCTTGAACATACCCTTCATCATCTTCTTCAATATTTAAAAGTTTATGATAAATGGTATTAGGTATAACTTTCTGTGTTCTATTTTCATATAAGATATCTTCATGAGCACATAAATTACGATAGTTAGATAATATCGGTAGATATGTTATCATTGTAGATACATTTAAATGATAGATATCACAAATCTTTTTTTGATCTTCATATTTTAAAATAGAAAATAATTCCCCTACTATTCCAAAGGATAAAACTTTAACTAATATCCATAAAGGTATGTAACCATAATTCATCATATAATGACTAGTAGCAGTATGTTCTCTACCATTAACTCTTATTTGTCTTTTCATCTTATGAATTAAATCATTAACCTGTCTTGTTTTAGTTTTATCTTGGGTAAAGTTCTTAGCTTTTAAATAATCTTTTTCTTTATAACCATATCTTTTAGATAATTGATACGAAAAAATTGATTTTAGATTATTTTCAACGATAAGTAAATTTTTAAAGAAAACATTTCTAATCCCACGATCAAACAAAAAGATACTATATAATTCTTCAAAGGTAGCCCCTTCTAAAAATCTTTTATCTTTCATACTTTTCATCAAAGGATAACGATAACCATTTAAAAAGAAGTAATTTTCTCTAAGTAATACCTTCTTAGCAAAGTCTGGATCATCAATAGTAAGTCCTTTATATTTCATTATTTCAATTTGTTCTTCTAGGTTCTTAAACTGTTTTTCTATCATCTTCCCACCTACCTAGGGTAATTATACCACATAACCACTTAAAAAAATATGAATTTTTGATGAAAATATGTGATATACTTTTGTAAAGGATGTGGTAAAAGATGCCTGCAACAGTTACTCATGCTTATTTTGGCATGGACGTTTACAACAATTTACCTATTGGCCTAAAAGAATTGTTAATGGATGAGAAAAAAAGTATTAGAATGTTTGCTCAAGGAATGGACCCTTTCTTTTTTTATCATAAAATTTCTTTAAAGAATGGCAAGAAACAACAAGACTTTGCTCTTTATTTTCATACTAATAAAACTAGAGAGTTTTTTATAAATTTAGTTAACTATATAAGATATAATGATTACTATCAAGTTCCTGACGTGATGGCCTATCTTTATGGTTTCATCTCCCATTATGTCTTAGATAGTACTATTCATCCCTATGTTTTTTATAAAACTGGTGAATTTATAAAAGGTGATAAAGAAAGTTATAAGTACAAAGGATTACATCACAATATGGAAGTATTTATTGATAATTATTTAATAAATAACCGAGAAAAAGGTAAAGTTTATTCTTTTCAATTCTATGATTTTTGTTTTGATTTTACTCCTTTTTCTAAAGAATTAGAAGAAGTAATTGATTATGCTTTCAAAGAAACCTTTGGTATTACAGAAATGAGTAAATTCTACAAACAGGCTTTAAAGGATATGCATTTTGCACTTAAGTATTTTAGATATGATAAAACAGGTATTAAAAAATGTATCTATACAGTTTGTGAGAAAATAACACCTAAAACAATGTTTCCCTTCTCGACTATCTCTTATCATGTATCTTTAACTGATAAAAGGAATTATCTAAATAATGACCATACTAAATGGAATCATCCTTGTCTAAAAAGAGAAAAACATGAAGAAAGTGTTGATGAATTATATAATAAGGCTCTAGACGAAGCCCTAAATATTATCAAGAAAGTTAACTACTATATAAAGGATACTAAGAAGATAGACTTAAACAAGGTATTTAAAAATCTATCTTATAAAACTGGTAAAGATTGTGACAAAGATTATAAATTAAAATATTTTGAATTTTAAAGTATAAATAGATAATTTTTAGAAATACTATCTACTAGGTGATATAATGCTAGAAAAATACAAGGTAGTAAAGGAAAAGAATGAAGATGTTTTATATTTATACTTATCTATGAATTATGAATTTGCTAAAGATTTAGATGATTATAATCTAGACAATTTAGATAAAAACTGGTTAATTAATCAAAGAATTCAATTTAATGGTAATAAGGTAGTTATCTTTGTAGATGGTATTCCTACTAAAGTAGTATTATTAAATGATAATGATAAAATTATGTCTGACAAAGATATTATTCTAACTCTTGATACTGATGATAAGATATCTTTAGATAAACTACTTTTAAGCATCTTGTTTAGTAACATTACTATTTTCTTAGAAGAAGAAGCTTTAAAAGCTATAACTATTCTTTATCGTAGTGAGCTGATTAAAAGGTATAAAAATAAAGAAAAGATATCTAAAGATAATCATCACTTTTCTTATGTTAATTTAAACTATTACAAATTACTTTATCCAAATACTTACAAGATGTATGAGACTTTATTTAAAAAGGTAATAAAAGCTACTGACGGAGAATATCTAGTATACAACAAAGAACCAATAGAAGCTTACATTCACTTAGTAAGTAATGGTTACACAGAAACTAATAGTAATATCCCTTATCTAAAACAAACAGAAAGTCTTTGGGACTTAGCATATCCTAATTATATGAATCAAAAATACTTTTCAGTAGAAGAATTAAGAAAAAAACTAAATATCAAAGATAAGAATATTAATATTGAAATTAAACAGTTAAGTCCTAGTAATAGAATTTTAAAGTTACAAGTAAATAATAAGATTTTCAATTCACTTGATTTAATGACTAGACTAGATTTACCTTCTGCTGATATTACTATTCTTGTCTTAAAACAAGGATTTACTTTTATTACTAGAGGAATTGGTAATGGTTATGGATTAAGTATCGTTGGTGCAAACGCTCTAGCTAAACTTGATTGTAATTATAAACAAATATTAGGATACTATTTTCAAAATGTAGTATTATATACTAAGGAAGAGTCTAAAATATAGATTCTTTTTTATTTTAGTTGCTTCTTATTTCTTTCTAAATCTTTTAATGACCTCTTAGGAGTTGGCAATCCTTCTGGCATAGTTCCACCATTTTTAGCAATAACCTCTCTAATATTTTTTCCAATATTATAATGTGTTTCATTAGCTGCTCGTTCACTAGATATATTATCTTTTTTTAGTTTTGCTTCTGTCTGACTAATTCTAAAAAGATTAGCTATTAACTCTTCACTACCCATATTATCCAAAATATCTTCTCTATATCTTAATTTTTTTCTTTTAGCAATATCATCAGCAGTTTCACCATTATACAATCCCCTATATCCAGCATTATGAAATTTATCAAAGTTTTTAACGCCACAATTTTTAGCTGTTTGATTTAAAGAATAGTTACCTCTTCTAGTTAAACTCCTTTGATAAAATCTTTTCTCATCTTCAGTTAAATTATCATATTCTTTTTCTGTTAACTCTTGTTTTCTAGTTTGCACTGCAAAATATGTTTGCCCTAAAGCAACTACCTGTTTTCTAGAATCAGCATTCTGGACAATTAAATAACAAGCATATCTAGACAACTTATAATCCATGATATTCCTTGAAGTCCTAGAGCCTATTTTAACCATTTTTCCCACTTGGGCAAAATGGTCTGTTACTCCATAATTACTCTTTTCACAAGCAATTTTTGCATTTTCAATTACATTACAAAACTTATCCCATCTTTTGTATTCTAATACTACTTGTAATTCTCTAGCATACCAATATTCCTTATCATATTCATTAGTATGTTTAATCCTTTCAAAAATTGTTTCATTGTACTCATTTATTTGATTCATGTTCCACCTCCAAAAAATTTTAAATATATAATATTATAAAAACATATGTTCGTCAATACTTATTTTAAACATTTTTATAATTCTTTTTGAAAGTACTCATAAACTCCTCTAGTTATACTTAAAGCTAGTCTTTTTTGATAATCTTCTTTTTGCAATAAATATCTATCATTTGGATTAGATAAAAAACCACACTCTATTAAAACACCAGGGACTCTAGTATTAGAATATAAATAAAGATTAGTCTTCTTAATAATTCTCTTAGTCTTAAATTCCTTTTTAAATTCATTATGAATACTTTCCGCTAATAAAAGATTATTCTTATTTATAGAATGATATAAAACCTCTTGTCCTCTACCATTTCCTGCATTTATGTGAATAGAAAGATACAAATCACTCTTTTTATTTTGAATAAATAATATTCTTCTATATAAGTCTCCTCTTTTCTTTCTAGCATCCCACTTACTAGATAAATCTTCATCAACCATTCTAGTCATATAAACAGTTGCCCCATTTTCTTCTAATACTTTTTTTAATTGATAAGATATCTCTAGATTTAAATCTTTTTCCATAAGTTTACCAGACATAGTTCCACTATCTCGCCCACCATGCCCGGGATCAATTGTAATTATTTTCCCTTCTAGTGGTAATATACTATTAACTTTAGCATCCACTAATTGAAGTGATATTAATAAGGTAAAGAAAAGTATTAACATTAAACTCTTATATTTTCTAATAAACATATAAAAACACCTAGTAAATTTTATGTTTACTAGGTAATTTTAATCACAATAATAACAGTATAATTAAATAAGTAACTCTATTTAGATCTATTTAAATTTTTTCTTTCTTTTGTAGCAACTAACATCCCATCTGTCTTGTAAATTGATACTCAAATAACATCATCATATAAATTTAAAGACCTATTCAAAATATCATCTACAGAAGTAAAAGAAGGGATATCATCCTCATCAATAATTGGATCACAATCAGCAAAGTCAATCATAAATCCTTCTATTGTTTTTCAACAAGTACCAAGTGAATACTTATTATCTTTTTCAAAATATACAATTCTATACCCTTCATCATATTCTTTTCCACAACCAGCATCTATTAGTTTTTTAGGTAAAATTCTCATTTTATCAACTCCTAACAGCGTAAATTGTAATTTAAAATTTTGCTTCTTATTCAAAATTTATATGTATTATATTTTTTTCTGCAATTTCATTGTTAAGTAAATAGTCTTTAAACATTAGTAATAATGTTGATTTATCACTTATTCTAACACCAGTTGTTACCTTTATAAAATAATTTAAATCGCCAATCACATAATAACATAAATATGCTTTTTATAAAATTTTGCAAGTACACTTGTAAAACTTCTTACTTTTTGACACTTTTGATGATATATTTACTTTTTTTAAATCAGATATCATAAAAAAGTAACAACTTATTCATTTACTGCCAAACATGCATGATTAATTGTACCAGTTATTAGATTACTAACTTTTAAGACTATTATCTCTGGATTCTCAATCATTCCCTTATCAATCCAGTCTAAAACTATAGAAACAAAAGCATACTTATAAAAATCTGTTATAAACTTTTTATCTTCTTCTCTTAAATTTTTACCTTTAGATTCTTCAACTATCTCACTATATATAATCGGATAAACCAATCTATATAAATTAGTTCTTAATACTTCAACGGAAACAGAATGATAAATATTTTCTACAACCTCTTTTTCTTTTAAGACTACTTTAAAAATCGTCAAAAACTTATCTTCCCATTTTTCACACTCATCATTTTTATTCAAAATATTATCCACTTCATCAATACATAGCCATTCAACTAAATCTTTTATATCTTGAAAATGATAATAAAAAGTTTGTCTATTTATAGCACAATTATTAGCTATATCAGTTATTGTTATCTTATTAAAGCTCTTCTCTTTTAATAAATCTTTAAATGCATATCCTATCGCTCTTTTTGTTGTTAATTTGCTCATTTATCGTCACCTTTATTATTATATAAGAAAAAAAACATGAAATAAATAATTATTCCATATTTTTTCTACTTAAACAAACCACTATCTTTTAAAAGTATCTCTATATCTGTACCTTTAGCTTTTTTCATTACAACTTTAATTAATTGTTTTTCTACGAAGGTAAGGGGAAGTTCATCAACTGTTTTTTTATCAACAGCGTAATAACAAGCTTTTAATAGTTCCCTAACATCATATTTACTACCCCAAACTTCAGGAACTGCTCTATCTACTTTTAAAAGTGTATAAACAGCTTCCATACCAGTACGTATTGAGTATTCTGTAGTAAAAATAGTATCTCTTGGTGTTTCAGCAAATTGTCCAACAAAAGCAAAATTAATACTATTTTTTGGGACTACTAATGGTCTATCTTTTTCCTTTCGAGGTTGGAAAAAGGCATTTATATAAGGCATATAACAAGTTGTTGTATTACAAATATCTGCATACTTTTCAATTTCATTAATTGGTAAACCAATATGATAAAGCCATTCTTCACATACTTCTTTTCCAGTACATTCTTTTATAGGTTTCTTAACAAAATTACCAGACTTATTAGTATTTAAAGCATATAGCCAAACTAAAACACTATTCTTGTTTTGAGACTTAAACTGTGGTTGACGATTAATAGTCCATGATAAATACCAATTTTCCATACTATCTTTAACTGTAACTATACCACCAGTTGTTACTTTACCCTCTCTAGGATCGCGTTTACAGATATTTATAATATGTTTAATAATATCATCGTCACTTACTTCTATAGTAGCACTCATCCAGTTAGTTTTATCTACATGATTACAAAACTTATCAGGATTTCCAAATTCACCATTACTAGCTTGGGAAGCAATATTTTTCCATAAATCCCAAGATTCACCCTTACCATTTTTAATAATTGATAAATCAGGGGCATTATCTTGATCACCATAACAAGAAGTATCGGTACAACAACCATTAGTAATAAAGACTAAGTCATCTTCCGTTAAATCAATTTCTTTAGTTTCACCATCATTTTCATAAACAATCTTAGTTGCTACTTTCTTATTTTGTTTTGATTTAAATATAACATTTTTAACATCTATTCCATAATCAATCTTTACACCATTATTTTTTAAATACTTAATAAGTGGTAAAATCATTGATTCATATTGATTATATTTAGTGAATCTTAAAGCTGAAAAGTCAGGTAAACCATCTATATGATGTACATATCTACATAAATATCTTTTCATTTCAAGAGCTGAAGACCACTTTTGAAATGCAAACATCGTTTGCCAATATAACCAAAAATTAGTTTTCCAAAATGATTCTGGTAAAACATCAGAAATTTTTTTGTTTTCTAGAGTCTTTTCTGGAGTAAGAAATAATTTTGATAAAGCCATAGCAGACTCTCTATCAAGTTTAAATAATTTATCAGTATGGGCATCTTCCCCACAATTAATAGTAGCTCTACATAACGAATAATTAGGATCATGTTTATTTAACCAATAATATTCATCAAGAACTGATACATCAGATGTTTCAATAGATGGGACACTTCTAAACATATCCCACATACATTCAAAATGGTTATCCATTTCTCTACCACCACGCATATAAAATCCTTTAGTAATATCTTTTCTTCCATCACATGATCCACCTGCTAAATCTAACTTTTCTAACAAGTGAATATGCTCACCTTTCATTCTTCCATCTCTTACTAAATAAAATGCCGCAGAAAGCCCTGCTAAGCCAGTTCCAATAATATATGCAGATTTTTTATCTACCCCTTCTGGTTTTTCTGGACGAGCAAATGCTTCATAAGTTCCTGCTCCATAATACATATTTATCCCTCCTATTATTAATTAACATATAAATCATATAATTATTAATTATTATTTACAACAATCAATGTTATTATACTGTCAAAAAATAAGACAAAAAGATAAAATTGTAATAAATTATATTTATAAATACTATCTAGTTAAGAAATATAAAAAAGATACACCTATAATAAGTCCAATAAATAGTATTAATGTTAAATAATTAGTAAAACCATTATCACTAGCAGTATTCGCTTTAACATAAGTTTTACCTTTTAATTGTCGTGTTTTATTATAGTCTTGTTCATTTTCTATATATGAAGATATACTTTTATTTATATCTAATGATTTAATATCATCAAATGTAGCACCATCTCTAATTATTCCAGCTTGCATTGATGAAAGTAATGGTTTATTAGCTCCTCTAGAGTTTTCTTTATCAATTTTAATATTATTTCTAACTAGATTATGATCGTTCCTCCCAAATAGGGTCCAATAGGTACTTCTTTGAAATTCAACTCCATTAGATAAGTAACAATCTCCAATATAATCTTGCATACCTCTCTTAATAGACCACAATGAAGCCGTAGTCCTATTATTCTTAGCTGTTTCATAGTTATTAAGAAACTCATTTTCAAAATGAAAATCATGTTCTGTACACTCTGTTTTTTTAGGTTTAATAGTCTTTACTTCTCCATCTACCATGACTTTACCATCTTGAATTCTTTTTATCATCTTAGCGGTTTCTACAAGATTTTGATTACCCTTTTCTGTCATTACATCTTTATCTGATAAGTGCATTTGGTCACCAAAAGAATCTATTAAATTGGGCTTTAATTTATCTATTTCAAATAAAACCTTTTCTACCTTATCTCTTTTTTGTGAACTTTCTGTTAGTGTTGTTTCATTATACATAAATTCTACACCAACTGGTTTTTTTATATCATCAAAACAAGATATGATTTCATCAATAGTTATTCCAAAATTCTTTTCCCATACCATATCATAAGAAGAATCTTTATTAGATTTATTTTTTTCTACAAGCTCATTAAATATTTCGACAGTATTTATTACTTTAGAACCATCAGCTAATTGTTTATTATTCTCTTCAATAAAATCTATAGATTTTTTAACAAAAGACTTCATTTCTGCAAGAATTTTATCATGATCTTTTAAGCCTTTGCCTTGTCTTAATAAGTTATCAACATGAGACTGATCAAATAAAGCATGATACCTCATATGTTTATTATGACTCATACAATAATATAAAGCTTTTTCTGTTAAGTATGGATCAAATACTTTTCCATTAGATGACTGATAAATAGTATTATCAAACTTACCAGTAGCTATTATAATAGTGTCTATTGATGGGTCATTTGAAATTAGGTTAGATAAACTTTTTATTTCTTCATAAGAAACTGATTTAACATTTTCAAAATCATCTTTCATATAACGATTAAATTGGGTTATAAAACCTACACCATGTCTTTGTTGTAAATATTTATAGGCATCTTCTATCTTTCCTTGAGAAATAAAAGATAAACAGGCATCTTGCTCTTGAGCAGTAATACCAAATTTTTCTAATTTTACTTTTGCTTGCTCTACACTATTCATTTTAGCATTATCTAAATAACTAATTAAACTATCTTGATACTTTTTATATAACTCTTTTTTGGCTTCTTCTAACTCATCAAGTGTTTGAATAGATCTATAATTGGATACAATATCTTCTACTGTCATATTAGGAAATTGTCCACAAATATTTTCTACATAATTTTTTAGCTCTTCTTTAGATTTTAGTTCAGTAATCATTAATAAATCAATTTGTTGTTGGCTTAAATATATACCATTTTTACTAGTATTTAATTGCAAAGAAGCTAGTTCTCTAGATTTCCCAAGCTGATTATTTTCTGTAAATTTTGCTAAATGGTTTTGAAACTTAACAAAATCTTCTATCATTTGCTTGGCAATTTCATTAATTTTAGGAATTATTTCTGACTTCAAGTCACCATTTGAATTTTTGAACATTTCTATTGCCTTTTTCTTCTTTTCATCAGTTATTAAACCTACATATTTAGAATTAATACTTACTACAAGTTCATTAATATACTCTTCTATTAACTGATTATTTTGCTCTATATTCATATTCTACCACCTTACGATATAATTATTTATCTATATAATAACACTTAACTGATTATATTGTATATAAAATCAAAATATTATGTGTAAATTAAACATAAAATAGTCATTAATAAAATAAAACATCTAATAAGCATATAACTACTAGATGTTATTATTAATTATTTTATAGCAGAAGACTGTAAAGCAGTAATAGCAATTACCCCAACTATATCACTAGCATTACATCCTCTAGATAAATCATTTATTGGTTTAGCAAGTCCTTGAGTAACTGGACCATAAGCTTTAGCAAGTCCTAATCTTTCAGTTATTTTATAAGCGATATTACCAGCATCTAAATCTGGAAAGACTAAGACATTGGCATAACCTGCTACTTTTGAACCAGGGGCTTTTCGCTCTCCTATTTCTTTAACAATAGCAGCATCAAACTGTAATTCACCATCTAAAGTGATATCCTTTAAACTTTCCCTAGCAAGTTCTACCGCTTTTACTACTTTTTCACTATCAGGACATTTTGAAGATCCATAAGTAGAATGAGATAGAAAGGCTACTTTCGGCGTATCTTCTACTAACAATTCAAAACTTTCAGCACTACTTTTAGCAATATCTACTAATTGTTCACTAGTAGGATTTTGATTTAATCCACAATCTGAATAGATAAATACTCCATTAGAACCATACTGCTTTTGTGGAGTATCCATCAAAAAGAAAGATGATGCTGTCTTAGTATTAGGCGCTGTCTTAATAATTTGTAAAGCTACACGTAAAGTATCAGAACTAGAGTGAACTGCTCCACTAACCATTCCATCAGCATAATTAAGTTTAACAAGCATAGCTCCAAAATAAGGATAGTCGTTAGTAAGTATTTCACTGGCCTTATCATGAGTCATTCCCTTTTTCTTTCTTAACTCATAATAAGTATTAACACACAAATCAAAATCAGCAAACTTAACTGGTTCTATTATCTTACACCCATCAAGAGAAATATTATTTTCCTTGGCTAAAGATAAAATATCTTCTTCCTTACCAATCAAATAAATATCAGCAATATTTTCTCTAATAGCAATAGCAGCCGCTTCTAAAGTTCTAATATCATCTGTTTCTGGTAATACTATCTTCTTCTTTCCATTTTTCTTTACTCTATCAATTATCTTTTCTATAAAATCCATATCTTTACTCCTCCTCTAATTTACTTTCTCCTGTTTTATAATCAATGGTAACTCCTTTTTGAACATTATATACATAAACATTAAATGATAATTTTCCCTTATCTTCAATTGAATATGCTTCCATATATGCTCCATTTGCTACTAAATTGTCACCGTCAAAAACAGGTGTTACTCTATATAAAACATGATTATTAGTCTCTTTTATATAATTAGCTACTTTATTTTCAAAAGGTAACATTCCATCTACATTCATACTTCTAGTACAAGTCATTAAATTTTTTGGATTAGCATTTTGTCCAGTTAATTGATGGGCAATTAAATGACATCTATTATATAAATATTTTCCATCAACAAAATCATACTTAACTGTATGCCATCCAGCTGGTTTAATCATCCCTATACTACCTCTTTTAGTAGTTGGCATTGTACTTTTACTAACAAGAGCAAAAGCTACTCCTACTCTACCTAAGGAATCTAAATCACTATATTCTTCTTTTTCTGTTAACTCTTTTTCACTATCTGTAAATGTTGGTTTATTATTATTTACCTCTTTATAAGGCTCATTATCATAACTCGGTATACTAATAACGTCACTTGTATTATTACTATTATCTTTATAAGCATAAGATGGTAATATATATTGATAACTAACTACTGCTATTAAGACAATTAAACTTAAAAGAGATGTTACTAGTTTCTTATTCTTTCTACTCATCAAACCATCCTTTCCCTATTTATTGTATCATAAGATTACAAGTTTTTTTAGAAATTTATTTTCTTATTTAATACTTTATGATAAACTTTAGATAAAGATGGAGGATTTATGAAAAAGAAGAAGAAAAGAAAAAAGATTATTACCTTTATTACACTCTTCATTATAATAATTATTATATTGATATATCTAGCATCAACTAATAAAATTGAAATAAAAATTCCATTTACGGATATTAATACAACTAAAACAGAAAAGAAAAAATTAACCATATATAATGAAGATAGTAATAAAAGACCAATTGCTGTTATGATAGATAATAATGTTGGTTTCTCTTCCCAAGTAGGATTACAAGATGCTTTTGTAACATATGAGGCAATAGTAGAAGGTGGTCTTACTAGAATGATGGCTATATTTAAAGATACTAATACTTCTTTAATAGGACCAGTTAGAAGTTCTAGACACTACTTTTTAGATTATGCTTTAGAATATGATTCTCTTTATGCCCACTATGGTTGGAGTACATTTGCTGAAAATGATATTAAATCCTTAAGAGTAAATAATATTAATGGATTATATGTAGATAGTGCTTACTGGCGTGATAGAAAGATTGCTGCTCCCCATAATGTTTTTACTAACATAGAAACTTTATATAAGAGTGCGGAAAATCTTGGTTACCAAACAATTACTGATGAGTGGGAAGCTCTACCAATAACTAGTGACCATGTAGATTTAACGAAAATAAAGAATAAGACTTGTACTGATACTGATTGTGATACTGGTTTAGTACAAGCTAACAAAGTAACTATTCCCTATTCTAATAGTCAAACAAGAAGTTATGCCTATGATAGTGAAAGAAAAGTTTATCTAAGATATATGAATCATAATGCTCATATAGATAGAGATAGTAAAGAACAATATCATTATAAAAATATTATTATTATCAAGGTTAAAAATAAAACTTTAGATAGTTATGGTAGGCAAGACTTGGATACCACAGGTACTAAAGAAGCATATTATATAACAAATGGATATGCCATACCAATAACTGCTAAAAAAGATACAAGAAGTGGTAAAACTATCTATAGTTATATGGATGGTAGTAAGGTTAGACTAAATGATGGAAACACATTTATACAAATAGAACCTGTTAATATGACTCCATCGTTTGAGTAATATTAAGGTGTAGTAGTATGTATGAATGGTTAAATTTAGAATTATTAGATTATAAAAATAAAGATGACATATGGGACTTGATAAACTTATTTGAAGATGTATCATTCCAAAAATATAGTGAATTACCACCAAGATGTCCCTTTGTATTTCTTATTCAAAAATATAGAGAAATTAATGGTGATAAATCACATAAACCAATTGGATTCATATTTCTAGAAACAAAAGATATCACTAGTAATGACTTATATATACATTTTGGTATAACTGAAAAAGAAAGAAACAAAGGTTATATGAAAGAAGCACTTTATATTCTAAATCATAAACTAATAGGTAATACAATGGAACAAGAAGAAGGTTTAAAGGATTATGAAAGATTATTAATCTCTTCTAAGATCATAGCAATTAATGAAGAAAATAATCCTATAATAGAAAATTTATTAACCAATAATAGTTACTATATGAATAATCAAACTTATTATTTAGGATTTAAAGAAAGAAAAAAGTTACTCATAAAATAGTAACTTTTTAATATGATTTTTCTTGAACATTCTTATTTATTTCAATATTTCTATTAGTTAATATATCAGGATATTCTGACACTTTTAAAGTTTCATCCATATATATTCTATTGTCATTTCTATTATTTAGTAATTGTAAATAGTCAGTAGGAATATTATGATTATTAGCAATTATATCTAGAGTTTGGCCACCTGCAACTCTTGTTATTAAATCAAAGTCATTTGATTCTTTAACATATTCTTGAAATCTAATTAAACCTTCAGTAAGAGAATCGGTAAACTTATTAACATCAGTATTTGCATCTACTGCTATTGTTGCAAAACGACTTGCCCCCTTTTCTCCTAAAGAATTTTCAATTGGAGATTCTTTTAATGTTGGATACCCATTATCATCATACCCTTTTATACCACATTGAATACCCATATCAACTAAACCGTTTCTTTTTAAACAACTATTAAGGCTTACTGCTAATGGATCTGTTTGGTTATCCCTTTCATTATATTGACCAATAACTTTTGTTTTACCATCATTATTGTAATCAAGTAAACTTATATAAGTTTCACTACCATTCATATTTTCAATACTATAAGAATCGACAACAGTCTCTACAGAAACACCTTCACTTGCTAATTTATTTGAAAGAGAATTTATAAAGCTATCTTGTACCCCATCATTTACTAAAACAATATTTAAGTTATTTAAGTCTGTAATATCAGCATAAATAGTATCATCTGTTGCTACTGTATCAGTAGTAATTACAGGCTCATCAGCTCTAGCTCTAGTATTACTATTATATGCAATGGAAGCACCAGTCAAAGCTATGGCAAAAACAGCCATACCTACTCTAGTTTTAAATCGTTGTTTAGCCCTTGCTTGTCTTTGTCTCTCAATCCTAACTTCTCTTGACATTTGTCTTTTCCGTTGATTTAAATCAATAATTTTAGATTGATTTACTTCTAAATTTCTTATCATTATCTCACCTACTTCTTTTCACTAATAATTGTTAAAAGTTTTATAATTTCCCCAAAGCCATATATTAAAGAACAAAATACAAAACTAGCTAACCAAAACAATAAAGTCAAAGCAAGATTATACTCTGTATTAGTACATGTTTTAAATAAAGTTGATGTTTCTGTACAAGCTGGGAAAATATTACCTAAAATAATACCAATTATAAAGAAGAAAACAAATAATAGATAAGCTAGTTTTTGATAAAAGTTATACTCTCTAGCCTTAGTTACCTCTTTACTAATCTTCTTTAATTTAGGAAGTGGTTTTTTTTCTACTTCTATCTCATCAAATAAATCTTTCATTATTTATCACTCTCCTCTTCTTTTTTAATTTTTTTCTTTTTAGAAGAAGATGCTTTCATATCATCATATTCTTTATATAAAGATATATATCTAGCAAATAAGAAATAGAATAAAACTTCTAGTAAAGAAATAACTATACTTTCAAATGATGTTGAATTAATAAGTGCTACTACTAAATGAATAACTAATAAAGTAGTAATTAAATAGAAATACTGTTCATTCTTTAACTCTACTATTACACTAGTACTCAAATGAAGTTCCTTACCAATTACTGTATTTGAGATAAAAGCATATAGAAAATAAATTGTAAATAGTATATTAATTCCCAACTGCAAAAGAGAAGCTAAACCAAATGATTGAAATACCGTAAACATACTAGCTAAGGTTATTAAACCAAAGAATACAAGCATAATTACATTTAAATGATCGAAGTATTTTTTCCCCACTTTAAAGTGAAGCATGACAAAATAGATTAAAGTTAAAACATAAATACTATTATGATTTAAAATAGATCTAATAATATCAGATGTTCCTAATTGACTATTAATTGCAAATGACTGTGATAAAATTATTAACACTATTAATAGACCAATAATAACATAAGTAACCATTCGTGGACTATCAAACCAATCTTTTTCTTTATTATTTTTCATATAAACACCTTCCTTTTATTTAATATTAGTTAGTAACTTCTCTTATTTTAGTTTTTCTTCTATATACTTTTTTACTTACTAATTTATAATCTTTTTCTATTTCCTTAAGACTGTCATATTTCTTATTTTTCTTTTCGTTTAGCATAGTAACAAGTAAATCTTTTTCATAATAATTATCAAGAACTAGTTTTCCCTTCTTTGAAAGATTATAAATTGTCTTACTATCATTAGCTTCATATTCTTTATCATCATTCCAATCAGTTACTCTATAAAGAGTATAACTTTTATTTCCTACTAATTCCCTATCTATTAGATATTCTCCACATTTAAGTGTTACTTTTTTACCTTCTTTTAAGAATTCCACTTTAGATTCATAAAGGTCACAGTTCCTACCATTGAAAGGATTTTTAATTGGTGATATCAAATCTAACTTTAACATCTCATATAAATATATTGTACCTTCGTCCTTGAAATTATAATTAATAGCATTCATAGCCATTACTCTAGCATTAAAGTTAAATACTTGATATTTTTCTTTATTACTTAGCTTAAGAATTGCTACTAACAAAATAGCAGTTAATACTAAACAAACAACAGCTACTGTTAAAAATTCATATGCTCCAAAACCTTTATTATTTTTTTTCTTCTTTTTCCTATTCTTTTTCATACGCCAACAACTTTCTTTCAAAATTATCATCTACTAATTTTATAGTATCAACACTAACTTTTAGTGATGATGTATAGTCGCCCTTAAAGAAAAGATTTCTTGCTCTATTAATTCCTTCTTCTATATCTTCATGAAGAGGAATATATCTGTTGCCATAAACAATAGCCATTTCACTCATCTTAGCAGTTTTGATCATTGAAACAGTTGTATTATAAAGTTTTAAAACTAAATCTCTAGCTGTATCTACTCTAGTATTTAAAGTTTTAATAGCAATTGGTTTTTTAGATAGTTCTTTTATTACCTCTAAGATAGCTTCATTAGCTTCACTAAGTTCAACAAAGTATCTATCTTCAATAACTGGTAATTTATACTCTCGCATTTTTTCTTTACATTCTTTTAATAGTCTTTCAATCTCTTCTAGTTGCTCTCTTGCTCTTTGTTCATCTTCATACATATTACCAAGTGATTTTAAAGCAATATCTAGAGTTGATTCTACTTGTTTTAATCTATTAGATAACTTTTCTACTTCATCATTAACACTAGAGTAAGGTGTCGCTTTATTCTTGACTTTTTCTAGCATCTTATGATGATCATCTTTTATAACTATTAAATCTTTATTAACCTCATCTATTATTTTTACATCTTCTTTATTTAAATCATACATATTCTCAATATCATCTAATTGTTCATATATATCGGTTACTAGTTTAACTGTTTTATTTAGTTTCTTTTCAAAATCCTTACTTGCTTCTTCATATACTTTTCGTGATAATCTTTCTTTTTCAAAGGCCACAAAAATACTATCTAAATAGTCTAATATTGTCTTAAGTTCAAACATACAGTCTTCTAAGTTTAAGACTTTAATTCTATCTAGAATAACACTTACATTCTTTTTGGCTTCCGCCATATTATCATCAATACTTAAAAAGTCTAATGGATAGCCATCACTTTCCATCTTTTCTTTAGTATCTTCTATTTCTTTTACTCTCTTAGGAACCATTTGTTTACACATCAATAGTAAATCAGGCACCTCAGAAATAACTATTTCCATATGCTCAATCATAGTATCAAGAGCTTTTACAATATGGACTACATCTGTATACTGATTCTGATCCATTGCTGTTTCAAACTCCAAGAATCTTTTTTCAATATTCTCTAATTGTAATTCTATTGCTTCAGCCATTTCTTCATAGAGGTTTTTATGATCTTGATATTCTTTATTTAATTCTCTATATTTAGTTTTTAATTTAGTAATTATATTTCGGTACTTTTCTTCACTAAGAGTAATTTCTTTAATCTGGTCAAGTAAATAATTAGCCCTTTCTTTTGCTTTATAAAGACCTATCTCACACTTACTTATTTTACTCTTAGCAAGATTATATTCCTTTTTATCAATCAATGTATCAAGTTCGATTAACAAATCATCTATTTTAGGAAGTTCTTCATCTTTAATATAAGCAAATTCATCTTGCCACTTCTGATATTTCTCTTCCATCTTTTCATTCTTTATAATCGGTTCTAGTTTAGAAAGTTCAAGAAGCACAGGGGTACTTCCAATTAAGTTTTTTTCTGTATCTAAATTTTTACATAATTTTAAATAATAGTTTTTCCTTTTTTTCTTTAAAACAACGATAAGCACAATAATAAGAATGATTACAATTAAAATTCCGGTCAAAACATATAGTAATGTTCCTTTCATATAGCTCACCACCTACTATTTAATAATACCATAATACTAGTTTTTTAGCTACAAATATTTGACAAATCTACAATTTTATATTACAATAAATCTGCAATTTTACTTGAACAGCAATATTTCGCCTTTTTATATGTGTTTTTTGAAAGTTTCAAGTACCTTCGTTGCTGTGAAGCGAAAGAACAAAACAAGACTCCCATAGAAAGTGTTGGAAATAATTTTTCAAGAAGATGCAATTTATTAAAAGAAAGGAGGATTTTTATGGCAAGATATACTGGACCTAGTTATAAACAATCTCGTCGTGTTGGTTTTTCTTTAACTGAAACTGGTAAAGAATTAGCTAAACGTCCTTATGGACCTGGTCAACATGGTAAAGATAGAAAAGGTAAACCTAGTGATTACTCTAATCAATTAAAAGAAAAGCAAAAATTACGTTTCATGTATGGTGTTAACGAAAGACAATTCCGTAAGACATTTGATGAAGCTAGTAAAATGGCTGGAGTTCACGGTACTAATTTCTTAATCTTACTTGAATCTCGTCTTGATAACTTAGTTTATCGTATGGGATTTGCTACTACTCGTCGTGGAGCTAGACAACTTGTAAATCATGGACATATTACTGTTGATGGTAAGAAGGTTGATATTCCTTCATATAGAGTTAAACCAGGAAGCAAGATTGCTTTAAAGGAAAATTCTAAAGATCATAAAGCTGCACTTGACGCTGTTTCTAAGGCTACTAAACGTGTAGAATATGTTACTTTTGATGAAAACAAATTAGAAGGAACTTACGTTAGATATCCTGAACGTAGTGAATTAAATGCAGATATCAATGAATCATTAATCGTTGAATTCTATAACAAGTAAAAAGACTTATTAACAAAGTCTTTTTTCTTATGATATAAATATAGCATCAGTGTACTTATTAATAATAGATAGTACACTTTTTTCTGCTATAATTAAAATTTTTCCTTCTTTATATTTATTATTTAAACATTCTATAAAAGAAGAGATTTTTTCTTCTAATTCTTTATCTAAAGCATCAACTTTATTTACTATAAGCTTATCTCCTACTAATAATAAAGCTGTTCCAAAAGAAGCTATAGAAGTATCAGTATAACAATAATCAATTGAAATACCTTTCATTGTTAGAGCAAAAACTCTAGCCATTCTTATTCCCTTCTCACTTAAAGGAGGATTTTTTTCTACTGATAAGTCTTTAGCAAATGGTTCTAGTAAATAATATTTCATTATTTAACTATCTTTCCATTTTTATTATATTTCAAGAAATAAGGGATTAAATCTTTATTATTACCACCTAGTTCTTTAGAAGATGTTTGTCCAACAATCGTATAACCATATTTTGTTACTAACATATCACTAAAATAAATATCTCTACTACCAGTCTCTGTTTTTTTAGTAATTTCTTCTCCATCTTTCTTATATTTAGCAAAGATACCACTATATCTAAAGACATTATAAGAGTCAGTTGATTCCTTTTTATCTTTCTTAGCTGTATGACCAATAGCTACTATATTATCACCATCTACTACTACTTTATTAAATCTAGCAGAACTATTAACTCTATATCTCTTTTCATATTTGATATTACCATCTTTATCATATCTTAGTAAGACAGCTTCTGTTTTCTTATCTTTATCATTTGCTTCTATATTAGTTGTTTTTCCACCTACTACTACAAAATCATCATCTATTTTAGCCATTGATGAGAAACCAACTACATCAGTATATTCATAAGTCTTAATAAATTCTTTTTCTCCCGTTTTACTAAATTTAGCAAAGAATCCATATCTAGTAGCATCTTTTCCGACAAGATAAATTGCATCATCATCTACTACTACATCATTAAATATTCCTGATTTACTACCACCATAATTAGTACGCCATTTCTCTTTTAAATCAAAGTCATATTTAACCATAATAGCACCAGCATCAGGATCATTTCCAATAGTCATATTTTCTAAAATACTTTGTCCAATAACTAAATAACCATCATCCATTACTACTACTTTAGTAAACTTAGTATCACCTGCTATTTGTAAAGTCTTAGAATTTGTTTGTTTACCATTTTTATCATAAGTAACAATTAACCCATCCTTAGTTTTTTCTTTAACTTGAGTCTTAGTATAAGCAGCAGAACCTACAGCAATATAACCATCTTTAGTTTGTTTAGCATCATAGAAATAAGAATCATATCCTTTAGTATAAGCACTTTCAAATACTATTTTTTCATTCTTATCATATTTAACTAACTTAGCTTTTTGATAGTCTTTACTATACTTATTATATTTACTATGTTTAAAGTCACTACTACCACTACCTAAGTAACCATCTTTTAGTTTTTCAATTGAACTTAAGGTATCAACATAAACAGTATTATTATTAGCTTGATAAATTTTAACTCCTATATAAATACCTTCTACTACTATAATAGCAATACACACTATCACCAAAAATTTTAACCATCTTAATAATTTTTTATTCTTTTCCATCTTTTCACCTACTTAAATACTATAATGAAGTACTTTTTCTTTCCTCTTCTAATTATAATATATTTATCTTCAATTGCAACTTCTTTTGTAACCATAAATTCTAAATCTATTATTTTTTTACCGTTTATGCTAATACTTCCATTAGTAATAAATTCACGAGCTTCTCTTTTACTTTTACAAATTCCCATTTCTACTAATAAATCTACTAATAGATATTCTTTATCTATTTCTTGTTGTTCTATTCCCTTAAAGGCTTGTTCTATTTCTTTAGAAGTTAAAGATGCTATATCACCACTAAATAATGATTCACTTATCTTAACAGCTTGTTTATATGCTTCTTCTCCATGAAGATATGTTATTACTTCATAAGCCAATCTCTTCTGAGCAATTCGTTTTTCTGGTGTTTCATTATGTTCCTTCATAATAGATTCTATCTCTTCTTTATTTAAGAAGGTATATTTCTTAAGATATTCTTCCATCATTATATCTTCAAAGTTTAGTAGATATTGATACATTTCATAGCTAGTAGTCTTTTCTTCATCTAACCATAAAGCATTTCCATAACTCTTACCTAACTTCTTACCAGTAGAATCAACAATTAAAGGTACAGAAAAAGCATATACTTCTTCATTATTTAATTTTCTTATTAATTCTATTCCTGTAGTTAAATTACCCCATTGATCAGATCCACCAAACTGTAAATCAGCTCCATAATGATCATGAATATATTTAAAGTCATATCCTTGAATTAACATATAAGAAAATTCAGCATAAGAAATACCAATATCCATCTGTCTTTTTACTAAATCTTTATTAATCATATAAGAGACATTTACATACTTTCCAACATCTCTTAAGAAATCAATATAGTTATAGTCTTTAAACCAATCATAGTTATTAACTACTAATGTATCTTCACCAAATAGTTTTTGCATTTGTTTTTTAATCTTTACAAAGTTACTTTCTATAACTTTAATATCAGCTTTTTCTCTTTCTCCAGTTCCTCTAGGGTCTCCAACTCTTCCTGTAGCACCTCCTACTAAGATTATTGGTTTATGTCCTGCTCTTCTTAATCTTTCAGCAACTAAGAAAGTAGGAAACTGTCCAATATGAAGGCTATCAGCTGTAGGATCTGCCCCTATATAGAAAGTCATTCCACCTTTATTTAATTTTTCTTCTAACTCTAAAGATGTCACATCTTTAATTAAACCTCTCCATTTTAAATCTTCATATAATGTCATATTTATTCCTCCTTAAAATATAAAAAGTTTCTACAAATATAAGGACGGATATCATCCGCGGTACCACCTTATTTCATAGAAACTATGCTCTTAATAGATTAACGCTCTAACACGATTCTTTCTCCCAATGTGTATTTCATCTAAAACATTATCTTAGTTCCCACCAACCACTAAGTCTCTTAAATAATTATTCTAAACTACTATCATTCTTCACAGAAATCTAGAACTACTATAACATTTTCTTAGAAAGATAGCAAGCATTTAGAACAGTTTTATGAACCGAATTTTACAACAAATGGATTAAGAGCACTCCCATCGCCTTTAGAGATAGTCACATCCCGTTTTAAATTAATTACTGCCCTAACATAAGAAGTATCTGTTGCTCGAATGCTAAGATAAAAATAATAATAATATACCGTAAAAATATTAGCAGTAGAATCACTGAAAGTAAAACTAGAAGTGGAAAAAGTAAAATAATTACTTGCATTATATAAATAATAATTACTATTGACAGAGTTTAAATTTCCACCAGCAAGAGCTACTTCATCGGCTAAGATTAATCCTACTGGATAATCTAGTTTTGCACTAGTACCTGATACTCTAAATTTATCATTATCTTGACTGCACTTTAAACTTGGTGAATTTTTAATAAATAATCTATTATAAGGACCATATTGAGTAAAAGAATCCAGTTTATAGCCATCACCATACGTTAAACTTCTATCGTTACAAAATGTTTCATCTGCTAAGTATGAAGAATAATTTATAAGATTTTCTTTATACCAATTATCTAGTGTTATTTTGATTGGGGAATCTGTTGTATTTGTTTGGGCTGATAGTAAACTATTTGAACTATATGATATTGGTTGTACTTTCATTGTATTAGCATCACTATATCCTGTCACTTTATAAACCACATTACAGCTTGTATTCAAACAACTATACAACTGATTACTTACTATTTCATCATGATTATCATTCCAGGTTAGTTGCTTTATATCTCCTGTTAACGTAAATTTTTTGGTTGATTCATCAAAAGTATATCCTGTTCCATAATCATATTTTTGAGTATTTGTAAACCATCTATAAATAATAGACTCATTATTTTCATATAGTGAAAAATCTTCATTATATTTATATCCTACATAGGTTGGATCCCAAAACTTACTATTAAATTGAGATTTACCTATTGTTGTAGCATCTCCGGTATCTGATACTGATTTTCCAGAGTATATCATTCTAACACTTCCATCACCATTACGACGAATGATTCTCCATAAGAATCCTGCAAATGACACATAGTTATTTCTTACCGCTCCTCTATAATAATAACTCTCCCCTTCATCATCTTCTGCCATGTAAAGTCCATCTGTTTCACTATCATTTGGTGCTATCTTACTAAAGTCTGGTGTTCCTTTAGCTTTTATAGCTGTCTTTGCCTCTTCGACACTCTTCTCATGATTATTCATTACTAACATACAATCTGATAAAGTTGTAAAGCCATTATTATAACAATACTGGTCTTCTAATAGTGCTACGTTATTACTTCCTGCTCCATAAACATTTATTTTTGTTTTATATATTTGGTTTCCATCATCATTTTGAGGATTATAAGTTTCATCTACCCATAATCTTAATCTATATGTAATTGAAGTTTCTCCTTGTTCAGCTAAATTCCCAGTAAACATACTAAATACTCCAGCTGGTCTTCCGGTATAGATATTCTCTTCTTTTTCTGCATAATATTTTCTTGGAGCCATTACTTCAGTTTCAGAACCATTACTATTAACTTTAGTTAAATAATAATAGATATTATCACTACTAAAAGTATTGCCATCTTCTTCTTGAGCGACTATCTCATAGTTAATATCCATGTTACCTTTAATCGATGATTTTACAGTAAAGTCAAAGTATTCTCCGTCACCTAGTTGCTTTTTTCCAGTAGCCTGTGTTGTGGGTAAGGCATTATTAAGACTAATAGTATTTTCACTCTCTTCATAACTCATAGAAATAGCACCTGTTGTAATTGTATTTAGCTTATTACCTGGTCCTTTAAATTGAAATGCTGCATAACTGATTTCAATAACCATTATTAACATAATTATTGAAAAACTTATTGTTAAAATATTCTTTAATTTTTCTTTACTCATTTCTTACTCATCCTTTCTATTTAATAAACACAAAAAAGATAGGACTACATCTATAGTTCTATCTCTAAAGCACAATAAAAGAAAGTAGTTTGGCTACTTAAGCCCCCCTATGTTAACTAGTTGTAAACTTGTTTCATTCATGTTGGGCACCTCTACTTTCTTAAATATTTTTATTTTCCTGCTTTTTCTAATTTTTCTAACACTTCATTAGTAACATCAATAGCTTTAAGACGCATATCTTCTGCTGCTTTTTCTAAAACAGGAGTTCCTTTTTCTACAGCAAGATTAACTAACTCTTGACATTTTTTCTTAATGTCTACTGCTTTCTTCTTAGCTATCTTTAAAGCCTTTTCTTTATCAAGGTCTTCTAATTCTTCCTTGATTTCATCAACTTTTCTTTCAAAAGTTTCTTTAACTTCTTCCATATCGATATCCTTAGCTTTATTAACTAATTCATCCATCTTTTCTTTTAATTCTCTTCTAGTTTCACTACCTTTTTTAGGAGCGAATAAAATACCTAATCCTGCTCCAATAGCAGCTCCTGCAATGAACTTACCTAGTCCACTTTTCTTTTTTTCACAACTCATCTTCAACATCCTCCTTTTTCTGTTTTCTTTTTTTTACCAAACTTTTAATTATCCCCATTATTGTTGATGCGATAGTATCAGTAACAACAGTTGCTTTAGTAGTAATAAAATCCATTACATTGAATAATCCACTCATAGAATCCATTTTCTTTTCTAAATCATCTAATAGTGTATTAATTCTAGTAACTGTTTCTAACATTCTAATACCTAGTATAATTAATACAATAATAAGAACAATTAGAAGACAATACATTACTGCTGGTAAAAACACATTGACAAATTCCATAACTAATCTTCCTTTCTCTATTATAACTAATTTTCTTTAGTATCATCATACATTGAGTCAAATAAATCAAATAAATTATCTTCAAGTTCTGGTTCAGTATCTTCTTTATGTCTTAAATCACTTCTTCTACCAGTTTTTCTTTCATGAGAAATATCTTTATAGTCAACATTATATTCTAATCCTAAATCTTCAAAATATTCCTCAGCATCCCCTACAGTTACCTTTGGAACAGCAGGAGTATTATCAGTAATATCTTCTAACATAGAATTAGTATCTGCTTCTTCCTCACTAATTTCCTTATATTTTTTTCTATCATCTAAATAGTCATCATCTTTTTTTTCTTTAGCACTAGATGTTAACTCTTCATCAAAAATATCATCATTACCACCATAAGCTTTAGCTCTAACACTATCTACATCTAGTTTACGAGAAGAATAACTACTTGTTATTCTAACTTCCTTCTTAGTTGTAACTTCTTCTTTTGCTTCACCAGAATCAATTAAACCATAAATTGGTGAAATAACAGGTGATGGATGGAAAGTTTTCTTTGTTTCTTTCTTCTCATAAGTACCATAGTTTTCAATCTTAATCTCTTCTTTTTTATTTCCATAAGGAAGCTTCTCAGGCTTTTTTTCCACAGGTCTTGGTGGATAAGCTGGATGAAAGTCTTGTGGTACTTCTCTTCTTTCCACAGGTTTTGGTTTTTCCTCAACTCTTGTAGGCGTTTTTTCTCTAATATCAACAAAATCATCTTCACTAATAGCTGGAAACTTAAAAGTCTTCTTTTCTTCTTTTGGTAATTCTTCTTTTACTTCATCTTCTTCAAAGACAGCTTCTTCCCTTCTTTCTCTTCTTGTCTCTGGTAAAACTATCTTCTTAGCAATAGGCTTTTCCTTTTTATCCTTTTTTTCTTCTACTTCTACATACTCTTCTTCAAAAAGAGCATTCTTTAACTTATCTAGTATTTTCACTTTATTCACCTCATTATTCTGACTCTTCAATATCTATTTTATCTTCATCGGTATTCTTCTCTGTATATCCTTCATAAGTACCATACTTTTCTTCATAGTCAAGATAACTTTCTTTAGTCTTCTCATTACCTTTAGGTTTCATTACATTGTAAGTTTCTTCTTTATAATTAAGAACTTTAGTACCAATTAAAGTATCTAAAACTACTCTGTTATACGTTATAGAATTTAAAATAGAACTCATATATGGTAATACCTCTGTAATCTCCTTTTCTTTAACTATCGCTTCTATTTTTCCATAATTATACATAAATTCAATAAAATATGAATCATCTTTATCAAGCTTAGTTATCTCCAAGTAACCATTCTTACCATTATAATTTAATTTTTTAGAATAGTATGCATCCTTATTAACTTTATAATCCAACTTCTCTTTATTATAATAACGAATTACATCACTATAGAAATAATAACTTCTATTTTTCTCATCAAGTAAAACAGCATTATAATCTTTCTTAGATGTAAACCTTATCCCTTTTGGAATATAGTATTTATATCCATCATAAACAACATTATAATGTTTATTATTTTCCTTAAGTAATATTGGTAATAAAGAATCTATACTTTTATTAGAGAGATTACTACAACCAGTTACTACAAAACAAAGAAGTGAAAGAAATAGTATTTTCTTTTTCATATTTCACCTACTCTTATCCTATTATAACAAATAATATTGACTTTTTAAATCACTTTTCTGCAAAAAAATGATAAATATTTGCACCTTTTCCCCTGAATTTACTCTCATATTCGGTCATTATTAAATCAGGTGACTGATAATTAAATGATACATCATTTAATAAGTAACCCATATCACCAAGTGATTCTACTGAATATAAGAAGAAATCTCTATTATCAGTTCTTACTTCTATTCTTTCTTTATCTTTAAATATATTTTTATATTTCTCTAGGAATAGCTTACTAGTTAATCTTCTATTTTCATGTCGATTTTTAGGCCAAGGATCAGAAAAGTTTAAATATATTTTATTTATTTCATGATCAAATAAATCATCAATTAAGTTAGCATCATATTTAATTAAGATTAGATTATCTAACTTTTCCATCTTTAAGATAGCTTTAGCCATAATACTATCAAATCTTTCTATTCCAATAAAGTTTATATCTTTATACTTTTTAGCATTTTGATAAATAAATTGTCCTTTACCCATACCTATTTCTACATAAATAGGATTATCATTATTAAATAATTCTTTAAATTTACCTTTATATTCTTTAGGATTATTCAAAAGAAAGGAACAATTATCAAGTATTTCTTCTTTATTTTTTACATTTCTTATACGCATGTTATCACTTCCCAGTTAATAGTTTAACACATGTATAATAAGTTTGCATATAATAAAGCGAAAGGAATGGATAAATATGATGAATCAAATGCCACCTTATAATATGTTCCCACCTGCTTTTGATCCTAATCAAGGTCAAGGGATGGGAAGTAATTGTCAGGAAAAAATACAAATGTTAGAAAGTCAAATAAATAGAATGGAAAGACAACTTAGAAGACTAGATAATAGAGTTAATAATATAGAGAATAGTTTAATAACTCCATATTCTAGTCAAAACACCGGATATGGTAGTGCAAATAATAAATATATGATGTAAAATAGTGTAGACAGTGTTGTCTACCTTTTTGTTAAGAAAGAAGTGATTAGATGCTTATAGTAGGAAGTTATAATCTTCAAAATAAATTTAAATTAAGGAAGTATAATGGTAGATTCAATAACCAAGATAATGTTCTTTTATTAAAGAAGTTTCTAGATGATTATAATATTGATATATTAGGAACCCAAGAATTTGTCTATTGGTATTTAGAACGAGCTAGAAAAGTAATTAATGATAAATATTCTATAAATGGTAAGTATAGATATCCATTATTAGTTTTAAAAAAGTATGATGAAGCTAACAGTATAATCTGTAAAGAGACTGTAACAGAATGTAAAACTTGTCATTTACCTTTCTTGCCTAATGTTATACCAAGAATTCTAACCAGGGCTTATATTGATACTAAAGAGTTTGGATTAATTACTTTTTATAATACTCATTTATCAGTTAAAAATGATAAGGTTAAGAAAAAACAATTGGATTTCATTCTAGATAATATAAAGAAAGAAACTAATCCCATAATTTTAACTGGTGACTTTAATATGACAATTAATAATCCACTTTTTAAAGAATTTATTAATGAGTTAGAGAAAATAGGCATTAAAAGAGTAAATGTCTTAGAAAAGACTTATAAAACACATAGTAAAAATAATGCCATAGACCATATTTTTGTAAGTAAGAAAATGAATATTTTAAAGTATAAAGTTATAAAGGATGATAAGTATAAAGACTTTAGTGACCACTATCCAATTATTGTCTTTTTAAATAGAGTAAAATAACTATATCTGGATATACTAAAATTGACTTTTAGCAAGGAAAATACTATACTTTTAAGTAGAAATGAGGAAATAATTATGAAGTTAAAAGAATTAAATATAGATAAATTTGATGAGTTTGTGAGAAATAATAAATATAAGAGTCATTTTTTACAATCAGCAGCTTGGGGAGAGTTATCAAAAGAAAAAAGGAACCTTACACCATATTATTTAGGATTAGTTGATGAAAAAGGTAATATTTTGGCCGCTACCCTCCTTTTACAGAAACATCTTCCTCTTAATTTATGTTATTTTTATGCCCCTCGTGGTTATGTTATTGATTTTAATGACTTTGAATTACTTAAAAGTTTTACTAAAGAATTAGTTTCATTTGCTAAAAAGAAAAAGGCTATTTATATTAAGTTAGATCCTGATATAGTATGGCAAAGAACTAAATATGATGGTGAAGTTATTTTAGAAGAAGCGAAAGAGAAAAAGATAATGAATAGTTTACTAAAACTAGGATATCACCATTTAGGATTCACTAAAAATTTTGAAACTAGACAACCTCGTTATACTTTTAGAATAGATTTAAAGCAAGATTTAGAAGAAATTGAAAAACACTTTTCTAAGACTACGATGCAAAGAATTAATAAATCTTTAAAATTAGATACAGAAGTAGAAATTGGTAGTGAAAAAGATTTAGGAGAATTTTATCAATTAATGATGTTAACAGAAGATAGAAAAGACTTTGTCTCATACCCTTTTGAATATTATGAAACTCTTTATCGTTTATTTAAGAAAACTGATGATGTATTTTTATTCTTAGGTAAAGTTAATCTTGAAAAGATTATAAGTATTTTAGAGAATGACTTAGCTGATGTTGAAAAAGAATATGATAATGAGAAGGAAAAAACATCCAAGAGTGCTAAGAATAAGCAGAAAGAATTATTAAAAAGAAAAGATAAATTAACGGAAGATTTAGCAAAGTATAAAAAGATAGAAAAAGAGTATGGTAAAGTAATAACTTTATCTGCTCACATGATTGTAACTTATGGTAATAAAGCATGGGTATTATATGCTGGTAACCATAATTTATTAACAGAGACTTATACTAATTACCATACTTATTATGAACACTTAAAGTTCTGTAAAGAAAGAGGAATTGAAATATATGATCAGTTTGGAACGATAGGTGATTTATCTAAAGATAATCCAAGACTTGGTCTACATGAATTTAAGAAAAAGTTTGGTGGAGACTATATTGAATTTATGGGTGAATTTGATTATGTCTTAAAGCCTCTTTACTACTTTGCTTTTACTAAACTTGTACCAATCTATCGAAATTATATTAAGAAAAGAAAGAAGAAGGAGTTAAAAGATGAAGTTAGAAACATTAACAATTAAAGAATTTACTAATTGGGCTATAAAAAATGATGAGATAACCTTTCATCAAACTAAAGAATGGGCTGACTTAAAGAAAAGAAATGGTTGGAAGGCTTATTATGTAGGATTAAAAGATAAAAAAGAGATTAAAGCAGCTAGTTTAATTTTAGCTAAAGAAATACCGGTCATTAAAAAGAAAATGTTCTATGCTCCTCGAGGTTTTTTAATTGATTATCATGATTTAGAACTACTTACTACCTTTACTATGGAAATAAAGAAATGGGCTAAAGAGAAAAAAGGAATATTCATTAAAATAGATCCTTACGTTATGTATAAAGAACATGATTTAAATGGGGACTTAGTTAAAGATGGTATTGATAATAGTGATACGGTTGATAATTTAAAGTCTCTTGGCTATCATCATTTTGGTTTTAATCTAATGCAAGATACCCTACAACCTAGATGGATGCATACTATAACTGTTAAGAATCGTTCTTTAGATGATGTTATGAAAGATATGGAGTCTAAGACTAGACAGATTTTAAGAAAAAATGAAAGACTTGGTGTTAAGTCAAGAGAAATAACTCGTGATGAAATTAAAATATTTAAAGATATTATGCAACATACTGGGGAAAGAAGGGATTTCATTGATAGACCACTTTCTTATTATGAAAATATGTGGGATACTCTTCATGATAGTGGTATTTTAAAAATTTTAGTAGCAGAGATTGATTTCGATGAAGAAATTAAAAATACTAAAGATGAGATTAAGAAGTTAGAAACTGCTATTAAAGAACGTGAAGAAAAGTTTAATAATAAAGATATTCCAATGAATGAAAAGAAATATAATGCTAATCAAAAGAAGGACAAAGAAGAAATTGAAAGGCTTAAGAAAAATATAGAAAAGTCTAAATCAATGAAAAAAGAATATGGTGCTAAACCTATCCTTGGAGGTATTCTCTTCTTAATCTATGGTAATGAAGTTTTATCTTTATTTGGTGGTAGTAAAAAAGAATTAATGTCTTTCCAATCTGCTTATACTCTTCATTTTGAAGGTATTAAATATGCTGTAGAGCATGGTTATGATACTTATAATTTCTATGGTATTACTGGTGACTTTAGTAAAGATAATCCTCTTCTTGGACTATATCTATTTAAGAAAAGCTTTGGTGGACAAGTTGTAGAGTTAATTGGTGAATTTGATCTTATCATTAGTAAGTTTTGGTATCATACTTATAATATTAGTTTTAATCTATATCATAAATTAAAGAAGTTAAAAAATCATAAGTAAAAATCCCTGTACAAAACAGAGATTTTTTCTATTTAGGTTTTCTAAGTGTCATAACTTTTTGATAAGCCTGATCATAAACATCTAATTGACTTTTATATGCTGTATTTTCTTCAAGTAATTGATTAAGTTGTAGTTTCATCAGTTGATTTTTCTGTTTTTCCTCAGCTAATTCTAACTCTAATTGATTTGCTCTAATATTAAGTTCATTATTTCTAGCTTCTATTACAGAATAGCATTGTTTTCCAGAATCACTAATTAAGCCAGTACATAAACTGTCATTACAAACATCTATTAATGTCGAAATAATCTCAGGAATATCAGAATCTCCACAAATTTGACCTATGGTATTACTATCAAGTGGAGTTCCACTCTTAATACAATCAGATAACAGTCTTAAAACATTTAAATTAAGTATTTTATCTTCTCTAACATTTTTGAACTTATTAATAGTAAATGCATAATCTCTAGCAACAGCAGGAGTGGCTGAATATTTTTGAGATATATTTATTACGCTATTAAGTACACGTTCTTTTTCAGCAAGAGGGAAAAAAGCATTTACTTTGTAATCACGATATGGATTATTAATATTAAGTAAATGTGGATATGTAATTTCCTGTTTTTTAGCCACTCTATTCATAAATTCGTTAAATTTTTCTTCATCATCATACAATCTAGATGTTGCAGGATTGTATACATTATTATTCTTTACCAATCCTAAAACTAGATAATTAGAACCTTTTTTTCTAATAACATAATAATCACAAACATCAGGTACATTTATAGACTGATATGTTTTTTCATTATCATATTTTATAACACAATATATATCATCAGTTCTAACATAAAGGTTATCTTTAAAGACTGAGAGTTTTTGATCAATAGAATCAGAAAACATATTTTCCATACTAATTGTTTTACTTACAAGTAATTTTTGAAATACATATGGTTCTTTTAATACATATTTTAATTTATCATAACTAACTGCATCTTTTCTAAATTTATTAGTCATATTTAAATAAGAAAGATTAATTTCCAATAAATGAGCAATACTAGCTTCTGGAAATCTAATATTTAATATATCCCCATTACCTAGATACATATCAATCCTATTATTCTTTATATCTAATCATTCAAACCAATTTACACATTCATTTATTTTATCAATGATTTCATTGTATTTAACAATATTAACACTCATAATCTTCCCCCCCTTACAAGCATTGCATATTATATTATAAAATTAATAATTTGTAAATAAAACCTAAAGCATATTTTTCTTCTTAAGAATAATGGCGATTATAATTGATAATAAGAAAGAGATACTTAAAAGGAAGAAAAATGAATATGGATTATGAGAAAACTTTCCAAAACTTACATTCATTCCCATAAAAGAAGCTATCATGGTAGGTATTGATATTACAATAGTAATACCTGCTAAGAATTTCATAATACCATTTAAATTATTTGAAATAACGGTAGCTACTGTATCTGTAGTACTGCTTAGTATTCCTCTATATAAATCTGCCATATTACTAGCTTGACTATTTTCAATAATAGCATCATCTAGTAAGTCTTCATCTTCTAAGTACATTTCTATTACATTACCCTTCTTTATCTTATCAAGAACTACTCCATTACTTTGTAAAGCAGTAATTATATAAGTTAAACTATTTTCTAAAGCTAGTAAGTTTACTAGTTCTTCATTTTTAGTAGCAGTTAAAATTTTTCTTTCAGCTTCTTCTATTTTTTTATCGATATCTCGTAATATCTTTAAATATAAAACTGCTAAACGGTAAATTATTTGAATAACAAATCTACTCTTTTTATAAGTATAAAATTCTTTAACCTTACCACTAGAAAATTCTTCTAAAAAAGCATACTTTTGTAGTGAAACTGTTACAATATAATCATTTCTTACTATTAAGATAGCTAGAGGAAGCGTTTTAATCTCATGTAAACCATTACTACTATCTTTAACGGGTACATCTAAAAGAAGCATCTTAGTTCCTTCTTCCTCATCAATTCTAGGCTTTTCATCATCATCTAAAATACTTACTAAAAAATCTTTTTTAATACCAAGAGAAGATGATACTTTTTCTATCTCTTCTTCATTAGGATTTTCCAAATGAACCCAACAACCAATCTCAAAATCATTTAATCTTCTAAACTCATTAGTATTTAAATCTGTATTATAAATCTTTAGCATATTTTCACCTCTTTTTCTACTACATCATACGTTTTTAAATAATATTTGTCAAGCAAAAAGAAGTTACTCTAATACCTTAACTCCTCTTTCCATATTCTTTTCAAAAACTGTCATATTTTCCTTACTATCTAAAATAACCAGGGCTAGTGAATCTATATCATTATAATGGTTATTTCTTAATCTTGTTAATAACCATTCTTCATCTTTACCTATTTCTTTTAAATTATTAATCATTATCTTTCCATCAATAATAGCATTACAACATAATCCTTCATAAGATGTTTTTAATTTTAAATCTTTACGTTTAACTGGTTGAGCACTACTTTTAGGTAAAAAACTAACTTGACCATTAGCTTCCATAATAGCATATTCTATTTCACTTAAATTAAAATACCCTTGAATTCTAGCTTCTTGTAAAAAATCATTTAAATCAAGTTTACTCTTCTTCAAAGATTTATAGTTAAGTTTCCCATCTTCTATTATAACTGTTGGAGAGCCTATTAATAACCTTCTAGAAATAATACTTTTATTAGTTAATAAAGTTATTAAATATGAGAAAATAGCATAGATAGAAATGGCAAATACTCCTTCATAAAAGTTTATATCATTATTTAAAGTCATCTCTGCTGCAATAGAACCTATACTTATTCCAATAATATAATCAAAAACATTTAACTGGCTAACTTGTTTTCTTCCCATTACTTTGGAAAGAATAAATAATACAACAATTGATGTAATTCCTTTCCCTAGAATCAATAAATATCCCATAATAATCACCAGTATTAGTATGGTTAAAAATAGCTAAAAAATACCAATTATTTGATTATCAACAACATCTATTTTTTCATAATTTGGATTTTTTGGTAATCCTGGCATAGTAACTATTTTTCCAAGTAAGATAGTGATGAAACCAGCACCTTGATTGATTACTATATCTTGAACTGTTAAATCATTATCTTTAGGAAATCCTAACTTTTTAGCATCATCGGAGATTGAATACTGTGTCTTAGCTACACATATAGGAAGATATTCTAAATTTAGTTTACTAATTAATTTAAGCTTTTCTAAAGCTTTAGTTGTATAATCTATCTTCTTAGCATGATATACTTTCTCTCCTAGAATTTCTAACTTTTTAGTAATAGTCATATCATCTGTTAAAAGTGGAGTAAACAATGTTTCTTTATTTACTAAGCTCTTTACTTTATTTGCTAAGTCTATGGCACCTCTTCCTCCTTCAGTATAACTATCAGTTACAGCAAAAGAATAACCTTTAGATTCGATATAATCTCTTAATTCGTCAATATATTCATCTTTATCATCATTGAAATGATTGCAGCATACTACTATGGGAATATTATAGTTAGAAAGATGTTCTAGATGGGCATCTATATTAGAAAGACCTTTCTTAAAGTCATCATTACCATGATGAAGAATGGATCTAACAGTAACTACCAAAACAACTGCAGAAGGTTTTTCTTTTGAAACATTACAAAATAGATTCATAAATTTTTCTGCCCCTAAGTCGGCACCAAAACCAGCTTCTGTTATTACATAATCTGACAGTGATAAAGCAAGTTTAATGGATGTAACACTACTACAACCATGAGCAATATTAGCAAATGGGCCACCGTGAATAAAAACAGGTGTTCCTTCTAAAGTTTGAACAAGATTGGGTAAAAAAGCATCTTTTAATAAAGCTGTTAGGGCTCCTTCTAGTTTTAAATCATGAGCAGTTATTGGATTACCATCTTTATCTAGACCTAGTAATAAGTTACCTAGTCTTTTTTTTAAATCATCTAGGGAAGATGCTAGACAAAATAGTGTCATTATTTCTGAGGCTGATGTAATAGCATAACTATCACTATATTCTTTTTTATTACAAGTTAAAGTTATATCTCTTAGACTCCTATCATTCATATCTACTGCTCTTTTAAATAAAATTTTAGAAAAGCCGAGACTGTTGCCTTGCTCTATATGATTATAAATAGCAGCACTTACTAGATTATTACAAGAGGTAATAGCATGAGAGTCCCCCGTAAAGTGTAAGTTTATATCTGTCATTGGTACTACTTGACTATATCCACCACCAGTCGCCCCTCCTTTTAAACCAAAGACAGGTCCTAGAGATGGTTGTCTTAAAGCTAGTGATACTTTATCACCAAGACTAGAAAAAGCATCAGCAAGGCCAATACTTACTGTTGTTTTACCTTCTCCATAAGGAGTGGGACTCATAGCTGTTACTAAGATAAGTTTACCTTTTTTACTTCCTATCTCTTTTTTTACTTTAGCTTTATCATTACCATATAAAATAAGATTGTCATCAGTAAGATTAAGTTTATTAGCTATCTCTTTTATAGGTAAAGACTTAGTATTATTACATATTTCTATATCTGTCATGTATATCACTTTCCTTTTAACTAGTAGTATACCACAAATTTTTAAATTTTTTTTGCAAGATGCCAATTTTGTAAATTCAGGGTATAAAAAGAGCTGAATTTTATAAATTCCTAGGGAGCCAGTGCAATTTTCAGCCTAAAAAAAGTCTGAATTTACAATTTTCCCCTTTTGCATTCTAAATTGACTTATGTTATTGTAAATCCCGTTAAGAAAAAGGAGGGAATTTATGAGAAAAATATTATTATTCTTAACAATTACCAGTATATTCTTCTTATGTAACACTACCAAAGTATATGCTAAAACAAATAGTTTCTATGAAGGCAACTATATAAATGGTATATACATGGTTAGATACGATAGGAGTACTAATACTAAACATTATCAGAAAGCCAGGTTTTATCGAAGAATTGGTGATGGTACTGCTGCTTATTGTCTAGAACCATTCAAAGTCTTTCAAGCTAATAATTCGACATATGAAGGAATATTAGAACCAAATGTTTATGATAAAGATACATGGCAAAGAATAACAGATTTAGCAGCTTTTGGTTACCTTTATAAAGATCATATTGATGATAAATGGTACGCTATTACACAAATGATGATTTGGGAAACAGTAGATAAAAATAATAGTTTCTATTTTACTGATACTCTAAATGGAAATAAGGTTGATATTTATAACGAGGAAAAGGCAGAGATAGAAAGATTAATTAGTGATAGTAAAAGAAAACCAAGTTTTACTAATAATACATATCATGCTCTTGCTGGTAAACAAATATCAATAACAGATACTACAGGTATACTACCAAACTATATTACTACTCTTGATAGTGATAGCCAGTTAATTAACAACACATTTACTATTAAGAAAAATAATGCCAGTTGCTATACGCAAAAATTTTACAGTAATTATGGTCTAAATAGACAGATGTCTCTATTTTATAATAATGGCTCATCCCAACAACTAGTATCTCTTGGAGCTAGTAAACCATTAGAGATAGCTGTAAATTTCTGTTTTCATGAACTACAATTAAATCTTACTAAAGTAGATAAAGATACTAAGGACTTTACAGGTCAAGGAGAAGCTAGTTTACAAGATACTATCTTCACTCTTTACAATGAAAAGATGGAAAAAATAACTGATATTACTTTTAATAAGAAAGGTAAAGCAACTATTATTGGTAAGGGGGAAGATTCTAAAATAGATTTTGGAACTTACTATCTTCAAGAATCTAAAGCAGGTATTGGTTACCAAAAAGATGATAAACTTTATAAAATAGTATTTGATGAAAACCATACTAATATTGACATGACCTTAGAAAATGAAGTTATTAAAGGAAAAGTAATGTTAGAAAAAAGCTATGGTAATAAAAACTTAATGAAAAGTGAAGCTAACGTCGTCTTTGAAGTTTACAATAAAGATAAAAAACTAGTGGATACTATAACTACAGATGAAAATGGACTAGCTTCTATAGAATTACCATATGGTCACTATACCATTAAACAAAAAACTACTACAGAAGGTTATAGTAAAATAGAACCATTTGAAATCTTTATTGACAAGATAAAAGATTATAAATATAAGATTTATGATTATGAGGAAGAAAAACCTAAAAAAGAAGAAATTATCATAGTAGATGTACCAAATACTTATTTAAACATACCTAAAGCACTAGTAGGATGTAGTGTCTAATGAAAAAGAAACTAGTTTTACTACTTGTTAGTTACGTAGTCTTCTGCTTTTGTATCTATCAAAATAACAATATAAAATCTACTACAATAAAAACTGATAACATTGAAAGAGTAACTAATACAGCCTCTATAAAAACAAATGAAGTAAATACCAAAGAAACTAATAATAATAGTGATTCATTTGCAATTTTATCTATCAAGAAGATCAATCTAAAAGAAAAAATTTATCCTTTAAACGATAAAAGAAATAATGTAGAAGAGCATGTCACTATCTTAAATGATTCAAATTTAGCTAATGACTCTTTAATTATTTTAGCAGCTCATTCAGGATATGGAAAACTAGCTTATTTCAATAGATTAGATGAATTGAAAACAGGTGATGAAATTGAATTAAATATTAACAATGAAACACTTACATACATACTAAAAAAGAGCGAAGAGCAAGATAAAACTGGTAAAATTGAAATAGTAAAAGAAAATACTAAACAACTAATCCTAACAACTTGTAGTAAAAGTGATAAAACCAAACAATTAGTTATATACTGTGAAAAAATATAGGCCTATTTCTGGTCTATATTTTACTTACAATATCCTTTTTTCTGATAAATCTTACCTACTATATAATAACTAGCAAGTATTAGAATAACAGTTAGAAAACATCCTATAATTATTTCTAATAAAAAATTATTAGTAAGTCCTATAATAGTTACTACTATAGCAATATCTAGTGAACTAACAAGACTTATTATATTTAATAATCTTTTATAGTTAACTTTCTTTAAATCTAGATTATAGCAATTAACTAAATATTGAACTTCAATTGGTTTCTTTATCTTCTTATCTTTTTTACATTTGCGTACTAGTATTAATTCGTAAATTAACAAAACAACTAAAAAAGTCAAAAGAAATACAACTATCTCTGTCATTTATATCATCTACCTTCTCTAACAAAATTATATCAGAAAAGTTAAAAAAAAAGAAGACTAAGCTTCTTCTACTAATTTTAAGATAACAGTTAAAGCTCCATCTCCACGACGTTCACTTAACTTAATGATTTGTGTATATCCACCGTTACGGTTAGCATAACGAGGAGCAAGTTCATTAAATACCTTTTCTACTACTTTCTTATCATTGTGAACAAAAGCAAGTGCTCTTCTGCGTGATCCTAAATCACCTTTCTTACCATAAGTAATCATTCTATCAACCATTTTTCTTACTTCTTTTGCTCTTGTTTCTGTAGTTTGAATTTGTTCATTCATAATTGTTTGTTTGGTAAGAGTTGCTAACATACTACGTCTATGTTTATTATCAACACCTAATTTTCTATATGCCATAGTTACCTCCTTCTAATCGTCATCTCTTAAATCAAGTCCTAAATCTTTAATCTTATCAAGAACTTCTTTTAATGACTTCTTTCCTAAATTACGAATCTTCATCATATCATTTTCACTCTTATTAACTAAGTCTTGTAATGTATGAATACCTGCACGTTTTAAACAGTTATAAGCACGTACAGAGAAGTCTAAATCTTCAATTGAAGTTTCTAAAGCCTTTGTTTTAGGATCTTCAGTCTTTTCAATCATCATACCACTCATATCAGCTATATCACTTAAATCAGTTAATAAATTGAAGTGTTCAACTAAGATTCTTGAAGCTAAAGCGATAGACTCTTCTGGCTTAATAGAACCATTTGTCCATACTTCTAAAACTAATTTATCATAACTTTCATCTTGTCCTACACGTGCACTTTCAACAGTTGGTGTAACACGTTCAATAGGAGAATAAATTGAATCCATTAAGATAAATCCTTTAGCTCTATTCTCATTCTTTAATCTAGAATCTTCACTCTTAACATATCCTCTACCATTAGTAACAATCATTTGCATAGAAAGTTTTCCACCTTTAGCAAGATGAGCAATTACATGATCTTTGTTGACAATTTCAACATCAGAACTAGTAGTAATATCACCAGCTGTTACTACACCTTCTTCAGATACATCAAGAGAAATAATCTTAGTCTCACTAGTAAAGTTTTTAACAACTACTCCTTTTAAATTAAGAACAATAGTAGTTACATCTTCAACAACACCATCGATTGTTTGAAATTCATGAAGAACTCCCTCAATCTTAACAGCACTAATAGCACTACCTGGTAAAGATGATAACATAACTCTTCTTAAGGCATTACCTAAAGTAGTTCCGAATCCTCTTTCTAATGGTTCTAATTCAAATTTTCCATAAAAATTACTTTCTACATAATCAGTAATTTTATATACTGGCTTTTCAAATTCTAACATGATTTTCGCCTCCCTTAATTATCCACGTGGTCTCTTTGGTGGACGACATCCATTATGTGGAATTGGTGTTACGTCAGTAATTGAAGTAACTTCAAGTCCTGCAGTTTGTAATGAACGAATGGCAGTCTCACGTCCTGGTCCTAAACCTTTAACGAAAACTTCAACCTTTCTCATTCCTAAATCATAAGCAGCTTTAGCAGCTTGTTCAGATGACATACCAGCAGCAAATGGAGTTGATTTTTTACTTCCTTTAAATCCTAAACCTCCACTTGATGCCCAACTAATAGCATTTCCATCCTTATCAGTAATAGTTACAATTGTATTATTGAATGTTGCATGAATATGTACAACACCTTCAGGAACATTCTTTTTAACTCTTTTCTTTCTTGTCTTATAAGCCATAATTCATAACCTCCTTTTCTACACTTTCTTCTTGTTTGCTACGGTTTTACCTTTACCCTTACGAGTTCTAGCATTACGAGAAGTTCTTTGACCTCTTACAGGAAGTCCTTTTTTATGACGTGTACCTTCATAAGAATTAATTTCCATTTTAGTCTTAATATTCATACTAACTTCACGACGTAAATCTCCTTCAGTTAGATGCTTATTAATTTCATCACGTAATGCAATTAATTCATCTTGTGTTAAATCTCCTGCTTTTTTAGTAGGTTCAACTTTTGCATTTTCACAAATTGTTTTTGCTAAATTTCTTCCAATTCCATAGATATAAGTTAACGAAATAACTGTATGCTTATCATTTGGAATATCTACACCTTTAATACGTGCCATTTTATATCCTCCTTCTTACTAACCTTGTCTTTGTTTATGTTTTGGATTTTCACAAATAACAACAATTCTACCTTTTCTTTTTACAATTTTACATTTTGGACATCTCTTTTTAACTGATGCTTGTACTTTCATTATTATCCCTCCTATTATTTCCGATAGGTTATACGCCCACGTGTTAAATCATAAGGTGATAGTTCAATAGTTACAGTATCCCCCGGTAAGATGCGAATGTAATTCATTCGTATTTTACCAGAAACGTGGGCTTCCACAGTGTAACCATTTTCTAATTGAACTTTAAATTTACCACCTGGTATAATCTCTAAAACTTTTCCATCAACTTCGATTACATCATCTTTAGCCATTATTTATCATCTCCTGTTAGAATTTTTACTCCATCACTGGTTACTGCTACAGTATGTTCAAAGTGAGCAGAACGACTACCATCATCTGTTATTACAGTCCAGTCATTAGAGTCTACATAAATATCAGGACTTCCTAAAGTTAGCATTGGTTCTATTGCTATTACCATACCTTCTCTTAAGCGAGGTCCCTTACCTTTTTCACCATAATTTGGTACTTCTGGATCTTCATGTACGGTAGTACCAACACCGTGACCAACAAGTTCCTTTACAATTCCTAAGTTATGCTTAGTTGCATAAACTTCAATTGCATTAGAAATGTCTCCGATACGGTTACCAGGTCTTACTTGTTTTATCCCTTCATATAAAGCTTTTTCAGTATGCTCTAATAAAGAAGCATCAGAAGCAGTAATGTCACCTACTTTATATGACCAAGCAGAATCGCCATGATATCCTTTATAACATGCACCAATATCAATGGAAACTATATCTCCATCCTTTAGTTTTCTTTTAGAAGGAAAGCCATGAACAACTTCCTCATTAACACTTATGCATAACGCATAAGGGAAACCTTCATATCCTTTGAAAGAAGGTGTTGCTCCTTGACTTATGATAAACTCTTCTCCTAATCGATTTAATTCTTCAGTTGAAATACCTGGTTTAATAAAGGGAGCAAGATATTGATGTGTTAAATACACAATATGTCCTGCCTTTGCTAAAAGTTCTATTTCTCTTTCACTTTTAATTGTAATCACTTTTATCTCCCCTTCAAAACCTTGTTAATTCGCTCAAATACTTCTTGAACACTACCAACACCATTGATTACATATAATACACCATTTTGTTTATAATAGTCAAGAAGTGGAGCAGTTTTTTCTTCAAAAACCTTATAACGATTTTGAAATGACTCTACATTATCATCATTTCTTTGTTCTAATCTACCACCACAGTTATCACAAATAGATTCTTCCCTTGGTTTTTCTGATTCTGTATTTATATTATAAACAGCACCACAAGTAGAACAAATACGTCTACCTGTAATACGCTTTTCTAATATTTTTGAATCAATATCTAGAACTAAAACATAATCTAATTTTTGATTTAATTTACTTAATATTTCATCATACTTTTTAGCTTGTTCTAAATTTCTAGGAAACCCATCTAAGATACAACCATTTTTGCAATCATCTTGTCTTAACCTTTTTTCAATTAATTCATAGATAATTTCATCTTTTACTAGTCCACCAGAAGATAAAGTTTCTAATATATAGCGTCCCATTTCAGAATCTTCCTTGGAGATATCTCTTAAGATATCCCCAGTACTAATATGTGGAAGATTATATTCTTTTTCTATCAAAGAACTTTGTGTCCCCTTACCAGCAGCAGGGGGAGCAATTAATATAATATTTTTCATCGACGGTGATATCCTTTCTTATAATTTCTAGAAAGAAGACTACCTTCTATTTGTTTATAAGTTTCTAGTGCTACACCAACAACGATTAAAAGTCCTGTACCACCAATACTTACACTACTAGGTAAACTAGTTATATTTGAAAATATTATTGGTAAAGCAACTATGATACATAAGAAACCACTACCAATACAAGTAACTCTCATCAAAACTTTAGAAAAATAATTCTTAGTTTCTTCACCTGGTCTTATTCCTGGTATATAACCACCATTCTCTGCTAAATTCTTTGAAAACTCATCTGGTTTGAATATCATATATGTATAAACAAAACCAAATAGGAATATTAAAATAACATAAATTATAAAACCAACTGGTGTAGTATAAGTTAAATATTTTTGAATAAATAAGGTAACACTTTCCTTATTAACTAGTGCTGCTATAATTGTTGGAACAGCTAAAACGCTTGATGCAAAAATAACTGGAACAACATTAGCACTATTTATTTTAATTGGTACAAAACTAGAAGCTTGATTTCCAAAACTTCCTGATTTATTAGCATATTGAATAGGAATCTTTCTTTCTGCTTCTTGAACAAAAATAACCCCTACTACAATACCAAAATAAATTAAAACAAAAAGTATAAATTTAACTAACCCAAAAGCTATCTCTTGAGTTGTACCACTAAATGTAACTAATCCATTAAACGCATCAATAAACATTTGTGGTAAAGTAGCAATAATTCCAGCCATAATTATAAGACTTAAACCATTACCAATACCTTTTTGTGATATTTGATCACCTAACCATAGAAGTAATGCAGTACCCGCTGTTAAAATCAATGAAACATATAAATATTCCATAGGTTGAGCAGCTTTTCCTAAAAACATGAAAGAAAATGCATAGCCTTCAATGAAAGCAAATAATATACCTATATAACGAGATATTCTATTAATCTTTTGTCTTCCAATATAACCTTGCTTACTTAACTCTTGTAAAGAAGGAAGCACTTCTTGTAATAATTGCATTAAGATAGTAGCCGTAATATATGGCATAACACCTAAGGCAAATATTGAAAAGTTTTGTAATGCTCCTCCACCCATTGAGTTAATTAATTCTAAAAATCCAAGATTCTTAGTAATACTTTTCGTACCTGGAACTTGAATAGTTGTTCCAATGATAAAGATTGCAAGTACTAATATTGTAAAACCTATTCTTTTAAGTAAATCTCTATTAGTAGGTTTGAATAATTGCTTTACTAGAGATGTCATACTAGATCACCTCAGCTTTACTTCCTGATTCGTTAATCTTATCTATTGCACTCTTAGAAAATTTATGAGCTTGAACAGTAAGCTTCTTTTCTAATTGTCCTTCTCCTAATACTTTAATTCCTGAAAGTTGCTTTTTAACAATTCCTCTTTCTTTTAATAAAGCAGGAGTAACAACTGTACCATCTTCAAATACATTTAAATCTGAAAGATTGATAACAGCATATTCTTTTTTGAAAGGATAGTTACTAAATCCTCTTTTAGGTAAACGACGATATAAAGGTAATTGTCCACCTTCAAATACTGGATTTATACTTCCACCACTACGTGCTTTTTGCCCTTTTTGTCCACGACCTGATGTTTTACCTAAACCAGAACCAGGTCCATGACCTACACGTTTTTTAGCATGTGTAGCACCAATATTTTTTTCTAATTCATGTAACTTCATTATCCTAAAATCTCCTCTTCTTTTTTACCACGAAGTTGGGCAACTTCTTCGACTGTTTTCATACTCTTTAAACCATTCATTGCAGCTTCTGCCATGTTTAGTTTAGTTCTTGCTCCTAAAGACTTAGAAACAACATCACGAACACCAGCTAAATCTAAGATAGCACGAACGCTACCACCAGCGATAACTCCAGTACCTTCTTTAGCAGGCTTTAACATAACTCTAGCAGCACCACTACGTCCAACAACTTCATGAGGAATAGTTCTTCCCTCTACAAGAGGAACAGTAATTAAGTTTTTATTAGCAGCTTGAATAGCCTTTTTAATAGCATCAGGTACTTCGCTAGCTTTTCCAGTACCTAAGCCAACTTTTCCTTTTCTATCACCAATAACAACGATTGCAGAAAAGCGACGATTTCTACCACCTTTAGTAACTTTAGTAACACTTTTTACTTCAACTACTAATTCTTCAAATTCTTTGTTCTTGGCTTCATTTGTTTGCTTTTGCATATTTTTTCCTCCTTAGAATTCTAATCCATTACTACGTGCAGCATCAGCTAAAGCTTTTACACGTCCATGATAAAGATATCCACCTCTATCAAATACTACTTTTGTAATGCCAGCTTCTTTTGCTTTTTTAGCAATACTTTCACCGACTTTACTAGCTGCTTCAATATTAGAACCATTCTTTAATTTTAAATCTTTATCTAATGAAGAAGCAGATACTAATGTTTTTTTATTATCATCATCGATAATTTGGGCATAAATGCCTGTGTTTGAGCGAAATACACTAAGACGAGGAGCAGCTTCAGTACCATGTAACTGTCTTCTTATTCTAGCATGACGCATTTCTCTCATACTATTTCTTGATTTTTTACTAACCATAATTTTCTCTCCTTCCTACTAAGCAGCTTTCTTTCCTTCTTTACGTTGAATATGTTCATCTTTATAACGAATACCTTTTCCTTTATAAGGTTCAGGTTTTCTTACTTTACGAACATTAGCAGCAAATTCACCAACTAATACTTTGTCAATACCTTTAATAACAATTTCAGTATTGCTAGGAGCTTCTACCGTAAGTCCTTCAGGTACATTCATAACTACAGGATGAGAATATCCAGCATTAATTGTTAATTTGTTACCAGTTACATTAAATCTGTAACCAACACCAATGATTTCTAGACCTTTTTCATATCCCTTAGTTACCCCAAGGATCATATTATGAAGAAGTGCATTCATTGTTCCATGCATTGCTTTCGCTGCATCGTTAACTCTAGTTAATGTGATTGTATTTCCTTCTTGTTCTAAAGAAATACCTTTTAACATTTTTTGAGACAAGCTTCCTTTTGGACCAGTAACTGTTACGATATCATTTTCTACTTTAACTGTTACTCCTTCAGGAACTTCAATTTTACGATTTCCAATACGGCTCATTTTTTCACCTTCCTTTTACCAAATGTATGCTAAAACTTCGCCACCAATGTTTAATTTACGAGCTTGTTTATCAGTCATAATACCTTGTGATGTAGAAATAATGGCAATTCCTAATCCGTTTAAAACACGAGGAATTTCATCATTTTTAACATAAACACGAAGTCCTGGTTTTGAAATTCTTTTAAGTCCTGTAATGACTCTTTCTTTCTTTTCACCATATTTTAAGGTAAGGATAATCTCACCTTGTACATTATCATCTTTCTTTTCAACTTTGTAGTCTTTAACAAATCCTTCTTCTTTTAAGATTCTTGCAATTTCAACCTTAACACTTGATGAAGGTACAACTACTTTTTCATAACGCATTTGATTAGCATTACGAATACGAGTTAACATATCCGCAACTACGTCTGTAACTACAGCCATTCTTATCCTCCTTCCTTCTACCAGCTTGATTTCTTAACGCCTGGTATTTGTCCTTTTGAAGCCAATTCACGGAAGCATATACGACAGATCCCAAACTTACTCATAACAGCATGAGGTCTACCACAACGTGTACAACGTGTATATTCACGTACTTTAAATTTTGGCTTTCTATTATTTTTTACAATCATACTTTTTTTTGCCATTTTATCCCTCCAATTACTTTCTAAATGGAATTCCAAGTTCATTTAATAAGTCATAAGCTTCTTCATTGGTCTTTGCAGTGGTAACAAATACTATATCCATACCACGTACTTTTACAACTTCATCATAATTGATTTCTGAGAAGATTAATTGTTCTTTAATACCTAAAGTATAATTTCCACGTCCATCAAATGACTTAGGACTAACACCACGGAAGTCACGTACTTGAGGAAGAGAGATAGAAATTAACTTATCAACAAAGTTATACATATTTTCTCCTCTTAAAGTTACTTTACATCCGATTTTTTGACCTTCTCTGATTTTAAATCCAGCAATTGACTTCTTAGCTTTTGTAACAACTGGCTTTTGTCCAGAGATTTTAGCTAAATCACTAACAGCAGCATCTAATAATTTTGCATTACTAGCTCCATCACCAACACCCATGTTAATAACTACCTTATCTAACTTAGGTACTTCCATAATTGATTTATAATTATATTTGTTCATTAAACTTGGAACAATTTCTTTTACGTATTTTTCTTTTAGGCGGTTCATTCGTTATACCCTCCTTCCACACTAATCAAGTGTCTCTTTTGACTTGACACTAATTCTTACTTTTTTATTATTTTTATCATTAGTATAGCCAATTCTTGTTCTCTTTTTAGTTTTTGGATCAATTATCATAACATTACTTGCATCAATTGGTGCTTCTATTTCTAAAATTCCACCAGTTGTATTTCCATTACTCTTTTGATGTTTCTTAACAATGTGAACACCTTCAACAATAACTTTATTCTCGCTTCTTAATGTTTTAATAATCTTACCAGTTTTTCCTTTATCAGAACCAGAAATTACTTCTACTTTATCTCCAACTTTTAACTTCATAATAACCTCCTTATAATACCTCTTTAGCAAGAGATACTATTTTCATATAATCTTTCTCACGAAGTTCACGTGCTACTGGTCCAAAGATACGAGTTCCTACAGGAGTCTTATCATCACGAATGATAACACAAGCATTGTCATCAAACTTGATATAACTTCCATCTTCACGTCTTAGACCTTGTTTGCTACGAACAATAACAGCTTTTACAACCTTACCTTTTGGGTATGGGGAGTTTGGAATAGCATTTTTCACAGTTCCTACTACTACATCACCAATATTTCCAGTCTTAACATGGCTTCCACCAAGTACACGAATTACTAATAATTCACGTGCACCAGAGTTATCAGCAACTTTTAATCTACTTTCCTGTTGTAACATCGATTACATCCTCCTTTTTCTTTTACTATAATACTATAGCTTCTTTTACGATTTCTTTTAAGTAGAAATGTTTTGTTTTAGAAAGTGGTCTAGTTTCAACGATTCTTACAACATCTCCTACTTTAGCTTTATTTGTTTCATCATGAACACTATATTTTTTTGATGATTTTACTCTTTTATGATATAGTGGGTGCATTTTATGTGTTTCTACAAGTACAGTAATTGTCTTATTATTACTAGCACTAACAACTTTACCTACTAACTCATGGCTTTTCTTCTTATCCATAAATTCCCTCCTATACTTCTTCCTTTAATTCACGTTCTCTTAAAACGGTTTTTAATCTAGCAACGGTGTGTCTTAAATCACGAATGCGAGAAGGTTTTTCTAGATTACCTGTAGCTTGTTGAAAACGTAAGTTAAAAAGCTCTTCTTTAGATTCTTTTAATTTAGCATTGATTTCTTCATTTGATAATTCTCTGATTTCACTAATCTTCATTCGTAACACCACCTTCCTCTTTTTTTACAAATTTACATTGAATTGGTAATTTATGACTTGCAAGTCTTAAAGCTTCACGAGCAACAGGCTCTGATACTCCAGAAATTTCAAACATGATCTTTCCTTCTTTAACAACTGCAACCCACTTATCTACGCTACCTTTACCTTTTCCTTGACGAGTACCAATAGCTTTAGCAGTTAATGGTAAGTGTGGGAAAATATTAATCCAAACTTTTCCTCCACGTTTCATATAACGTGTCATAGCAATACGAGCTGCTTCAATTTGGTTAGCTGTAATCCAAGCTCCTTCTTTAGCCATAAGACCATATTCACCAAAATGAAGTTCTACATTACCTTTAGCTTTGCCTTCGTAAGGTAATCTATGAACACGACGATATTTAGTTCTTGATGGTATTAACATATTAATTACCTCCTTTAGCCTTTTTATTGTTTAGGATTTCTCCCTTATAGATCCAAACTTTAACTCCGATTTTTCCATAAGTTGTATCTGCTTCACTAGTAGCATAATCAACATCAGCACGTAATGTATGTAGTGGAATAGTTCCTTCTATATAATGTTCACTACGAGCCATATCAGCTCCACCTAAACGTCCAGATACTTGTGTTTTAATTCCTTTTGCTCCAGCCTTCATAGCATTTCTAATAGCTCTTTTTTGTGCCATACGGAATGATGCACGATTAGTAATTTGATTTGCTATAGAATCAGCAACAAGTTGAGCATTTAAATCAGCTTTCTTGATATCTACGATAGAAACATTGATATTTTCACCAATTTCCTTTGTCATATCTTTTCTAAGCTTTGTAATTTCTTCTCCTCCGCGTCCAATGATAACACCAGGTTTAGAGGTATGAATGGTAACTTCACATTTCTTATTAGTACGATCAATTTCAACTTTTGCAATTCCTGCATTCTTTAAATTCTTTTTGATATATTCACGAATTTTAAGATCGTTAGCTAAAACTTTTGAGAAGTCAGTTTTTGAAGCATACCATTTTGCTTCCCAATCTTTATTGATTCCAAGTCTTAGTCCAATTGGATCAACTTTTTGTCCCATTTTTTCTCCTCCTTATTATTTTTCTGCCACTTTAATAACAATGTGACTAGTTCTCTTATCTTTATGACCGATACGTCCACGAGAATCAAATAAAATTCTCTTCATTACAGGACCAGCATCAACTCTTGCTTCACTTACATATAAGTTTTCTAATTTCATATCATGATTATTAGTTGCATTAGCAATAGCTGAATTTAATGTATTTTTTACCATAACGGCTGCTTTTTTATTAGTATTACTTAAAATTGCAAGGGCTTCATTAACTTTTTTACCACGAATCATATCAACTACAAGACGTGCCTTGATTGGAGAAATCCTTTGCATTTTAGCAATTGCTTGTGCTTGTTTTATCTCTTCCATCTAAATTTCCTCCCTTGTCTTCTACTTCTTCTTGTCGCTTCCGTGTCCACCAAATTTACGAGTTAGTGCAAACTCACCTAATTTGTGTCCAACCATATCTTCTGTAACATAAACAGGAATAAATTCACGTCCATTGTGTACAGCAAATGTATGACCAATAAAATCAGGATAAATAGTAGAACGGCGTGACCAAGTTTTAATTACTTCTTTTTTACCACTTTTGTTTAATTCTTTTACCTTTTTTAATAATCTATCAAAAACATAAGGTTTTTTCTTTGAACTTCTTGCCATTATTTTCCTCCCTATTTACTTCCACGACGACGAACAATAAATTTATCCGTACGTTTATTATTTCTTGTTTTATATCCAAGAGCAGGTTTACCCCAAGGAGTAACAGGTCCTTTACGACCAATAGGTGCTCTTCCTTCTCCACCACCATGAGGGTGATCGTTTGGATTCATAACAGAACCACGAACTGTTGGACGAATTCCCATATGACGTTTTCTTCCAGCTTTTCCAAGCTTTACTAGATTAGAATCTTCATTACCAACTACACCAATAGTTGCCATACAAGTTCCAAGTACACGTCTTTGTTCTCCACTTGATAAACGAATCATTACATAATTTCCTTCACGACCAAGTATTTGTGCAGAACTTCCAGCACTACGTGCCAAACTTCCGCCTTTTCCTGGACGAAGTTCAATATTATGAATAACTGTACCTACAGGTATATTCATTATAGGTAAGGCGTTACCAGTTTTAATGTCAGCATTAGAACCAGCTACGATTTTATCTCCTACTTTTAATCCCTTAGGTGCAATAATATATCTTTTTTCACCATCTAAATAATTAATTAATGCAATGTTAGCACTACGATTTGGATCGTATTCAATACTTGCTACAACACCTTCAACATCAAATTTATTTCTCTTGAAATCAATGATACGGTATTTTCTTTTAACTCCTCCGCCTTGATGGCGAACAGTTATTTTACCTTGATTGTTACGACCAGCCTTTTTGTTAAGTGTTACAACTAAACTTTTTTCTGGTGTACTTTTTGTTATTTCTTCATTGACAAGAGTACTTTTATTTCTTTGTCCTGGTGTAGTAGGTCTAAACTTTTTAATTGCCATAACTTATTTCCTCCTTCTAACCAAGATTAATTTCTTCGCCTTCAGCTAACTTAACAATAGCTTTCTTACAACGATTTGTAAGACCAGTATAGCGTCCAACTCTTCTTTTCTTAGGTTTTACGTTAATTGTTCTAATTTCTTTAACATGAACATTAAATATTTTTTCAATAGCTTGTTTAATTTCTATTTTATTAGCTCTAGAATCAACTTTGAAAACATATTTTCCATTTTGTGCTATAACTCCACTTTTTTCAGTAATAACTGGAGCTTTAATAATTTCTAAATACTTAGTATCCATTATTTAAGCACCTCCTCTACGTCTTTAAGAGCTTTTTCTGTCATAACCATAACGTCACTATTTACAATATCAAGAACATTTACTTCATCACTAGAAATTAAAGCAACGTTTTGTAAATTTCTTGAAGCTAATATTACGTTTTCTTCAAATTGGTCTACAACAAATAATACTTTTTTATCTTCAACTTTCATATTTTTTAGTAAAGTTGCCATTTCTTTAGTTTTAGGTGTTCCAAAAACTAATTCTTCAATTACTATAACTTCTCCATCTAAGAATTTATGAGCAAATGCACTTTTTAAAGCCAAACGACGTTCTTTACGATTTTGTTTTTTACTATAGTCACGTGGTACTGGTGTTCCATAACGTCCACCACCTACCCATTGAACAGCTCTAATAGAACCTTGACGGGCATGTCCTGTACCTTTTTGTTTCCATGGTTTTCTTCCTCCACCTCTTACTTCACTACGAGTTTTAGTAGAGTGTGTCCCCTGACGTAATGATGCTTGTTGAAGAATAATCGCATCATATAACACTTTATCATTTGGGGTAATATCAAAAATTTCATTTACTTTTAATTCTTTAACTTCTTCACCCTTAAGGTTTATAAGTTTTACCTTTTTCATGCTTTTTCCTCCTTCAATCACTTTCTTTTATTTTGTGATGATTATTCTGACTTTTCTTCTACTTGTTCAACTGGTGCTTCTACAGCTTCTTCGATAACTTCATTAGATTCCTTTTGATAAGTAATTAAGTCAGCTGCATCATTTTTTTGACTTGGCTTTTTAACGGCTGTTCTGATTTGAACAAGACCTTTTTTTGGTCCAGGTACGTTTCCTTTAATTAAGATAATGTTATTTTCTAAATCAACTGCAACGATTTCAAGATTTTGAACAGTAGATTTTACATTACCCATTTGTCCAGGTAACTTTTTACCTTTTAATACGTGCATTGGTCTCATTGTACCTAAAGAACCAACTCCACGATGGTATTGAGAACCGTGTCCCATAGGTCCACGAGATTGATTATAACGTTTGATAACACCTTGGAAACCTTTTCCTTTGCTGATACCTGTTACATCAACTATTTCTCCAGCTTCAAAAATTGAAGCATCAATTACTTGACCTAAAGTATAATCATTTGTATCAACGCCCCTGATTTCTTTTAAGAAGCGCTTAGGTTCTGTATTAGCTTTTTTGGCATGACCAATTTCTGGTTTATTACTTCTTTTTTCAGTAATAGTATCAAACCCTAATTGAATTGCATCATAACCTTCTTTTTCTGTTGTCTTAATTTGAGTTACAACATTAGGCTCAACAGAAACAACAGTTACAGGAATTAATTTTCCTTCTGTTGTGAAAACTTGTGTCATTCCGACTTTTTTTCCTAAGATTCCTTTCATTTTTTCCTCCTATTAAATCATTTTGATTTGAATGTCTACACCACTTGGTAAATCTAAACGTTTTAAAGCTTCAATTGCATCCTTATTAGGATTTTTGATATCAATTAAACGTTTGTGTGTACGCATTTCGAATTGTTCACGACTATCTTTATATTTGTGAACAGCTCTTAAGATTGTAAACTTTTCAATTTCAGTAGGTAATGGTACAGGTCCAACAACCTCTCCTCCACTTCTTTTGACAGTTTCTACAATTCTTGTTACAGCATCGTCAAGTACTCTGTGATCATAAGCCTTTAACTTGATGCGAACTTTTTCTGTTGACATAGTAACTTCCTCCCTTCGCCTATATCTAGTATAGACTTGCTCCGTGCGAATAACCCGATTTCCATTGTCAACTTAACCTGGCGTATCGGCAACCTCTCACATCTAAGCAGTCACACGTATCTAATTTTAACATACTATTTCTATAAAAACAAGCAATTTTTCCTTAAAAAATTGATTTTTTGTGAATATTTTTTCTAAAAAAAGTGTAAAGCCGCTAATTTTTAATTTTTTTAGTAGTTTTGCTAGCAAATTTTACACTATCCCTTCCAAATTTATTTATAATTTCATCCATTACCTTTTCAACTTCACTAACTTCTTTTTTTTCCATATTATCAAAAATTGACATCTGTTCTTTTTTTTCATCTGTTAAGTCTGAAAGTCTAATACCTATATTTCTAATAGGCTCTTCCCTCCAACTTCTTGAAAGTAAAATTAATACTTGATTATATATATCAGCAGTTGAATTAGTCGAATTATCCATAGTCATTTGGTGGGAGTAATTTTTAAATAGAAAATTTCTATATGTAATAGCAACTGCCCTAGCATAAAGATTTTTTCTTCTAAGATCAAAGGTAACACTTTCTACTTCATCAAATAAAACTTTTTCTAATTCTTCTTTCTTTGTATAGTCATATGGCAAAGTTCTAGAAATACTAATACATTTATTTTTATCACTTTTAGGAACAACAGGTGAATAGTCAATTCCTCTAGAAGCTTCTAGAAAATAATCACCCTGTTTTTTAAAGTGTTTCTTTAAAAAGGTAGGTGAACATTTAGCTAAATCTCCTATTGTTCTTATTCCCAGCTCTTCTAACCTTCTAGCAGAACTTCTTCCTAACATAAATAAATCATTTACGGGAAGTGACCACATCTTAGTTTCAATTTCATTCATATAGAGAGTATGAACTCTATCTGGTTTTTCAAAGTCACTGGCCATTTTAGCACAAAGCTTATTTTCACCAATTCCAATATTTACTGTAAAACCATATTTTTCTCTAATATCATTCTTTATTTTATAAGCAAGTTTTACATAATTATTACCATAAAGTAAAGAGGTACCTGTCATATCTAAAAAACATTCATCTATTGAATATTGTTCAATGTTAGGAGTATAACTAGCTAAATAATCATATAGTTTTTTAGACTGTTCTACATAAAAAGGATAGTTAGGTGGAAAAATTTCTATCCAACCACACTTTTTTCTTGCACTATACAAAGTCTCTGCTGTAACGATTCCATATTTCTTAGCAACAGGACTTTTAGCAAGCACTATCCCTTTTCTTTGCTTTTCATCCCCACCAATAACGGATGGAATCTTTCTAATATCCTTTTTGTATCCTTTTTTTAATAAATAAACAGCTGTCCATGATAAAAAAGCATTATTAACATCTATATGAAAAATGATTCTTGACATAATACCTCCTTTTTTGTCTATATTATACAATACACTTGTTTTATTATCAAAGAACAAAACTGAAAACAATTTTTCAGCAGCCTTACCTCACGGTAAGGTTTTTCTGCTTCACCGAACTAAATTAGTTCTCCACAGACCAGTATCGGATGGTCGC
>ENA-OPVK01000074-OPVK01000074.1-human-gut-metagenome-genome-assembly--contig:-NODE-74-length-78897-cov-8.027523_pt1 | contig 78897 bp, 71 predicted proteins | sample MGYA00241495_ERZ501982 | MGnify/ENA primary metagenome ERZ501982 (study PRJEB25962, sample SAMEA2042002) | human gut metagenome | biome: human gut; feature: human-associated habitat; material: faeces...
GAGAACAGCCACAACACAAACACAAAATAAAACACGACAAAACTACTATGCAATTAGCACCCTTCCATTCCCTATGGAATGGAGACACGGACCTATATTCACATACGGCGTCAGTGTTAAAGTACTTGCATTGTAATAACACTCCATAGATGTTATTTGTTCAATATTTTAATATTTTTTCAATCAGGTTCGGATTACATGATACCTTCTTCACGCAGATGCAACTGCCATTTCCAGGCTGAGCGTAAAGTTTCTTCAATCGAAGTATCTGCCTTCCAACCTAATTCGTTGTTAGCATAACTCGGATCCGCCCATACCTGTTCAATATCACCGGCACGACGACCTACAATCTGATAATTCAGTTTCACACCGGTAGCGGCCTCGAACGCATTGATCAGTTCCAATACTGACAAGCCACGTCCCGTACCGATATTGAAAACTTCCACTTTATCTTTCTGTTTACCATTCAAGATACGATCCATAGCTATCACGTGAGCTTTTGCCAGATCGACTACATAAATATAGTCACGGATACAAGAACCGTCAGGAGTATTATAGTCGTCCCCGAATACGCTCAGTTTTTCACGGATTCCCATCGCTGTCTGAGTCAAATACGGAATCAAGTTCTGCGGAACACCGTTCGGCAATTCACCGATTAAAGCGGTAGGATGTGCACCAATCGGGTTGAAATAACGTAACAGAATCGCATGAATCGGTGAACCGGAAGCCACTGTATCACGGATAATCTCTTCGTTAATCTGCTTCGTATTTCCGTAAGGAGATTCTGCTTTCTTGATAGGAGCAGCTTCGGTTACAGGCAAATGATCCGGCTGGCCATATACTGTACATGATGAAGAGAAAATGATACCTTCTACACCATGCTTCGGCATCAATTCCAAAAGATTAATCAATGAAACCAGATTGTTACGGTAGTACATCAACGGTTTCTGTACTGACTCACCTACAGCTTTGCTGGCTGCAAAATGGATAATACCTTTGATACCTGGATATTTGGCGAATACAGCGTCCATTCCTTCAAAATCCAAACAATCCACTTTTTCGAATGCCGGACGGATGCCTGAAATCTGTTCGATATGATCGACTACATCTGCACGTGAATTAGACAGATTATCAACGATAACGACTTCATAGCCACTGTTCTGCAATTCAACTACGGTATGAGAACCGATATATCCTGTACCACCAGTAACAAGAATTCTTTGTTTCATAATAATAAGGTATTTTAATATCTCAAACGATCTAGGTTAATTATACATACAAATATATGCATAATTATTGAAATAGGGAATCGTTCAAAGAAAAAAAACAAAAAAAAGCTGTAAAGTAAGGGTCATATTTACATACGCCCATACTTTACAGCAAGTAATCTTACAGTTATCTTTGAAAAACTTACCTTTCCAAAGAATGGTCATGTGCTTCCATCCTAAGAAAATCAGAAAGTTTCCAACAATCAGTTCAGTCCGAATAAAGTTGCCAATCCTTTATCAACTCCTGAGAATCCCATGAAAGCCATGGCCAGCAAACCAGCTGTCACCAGTGCGATAGACATGCCCCGCATTCCTTTCGGAATATTGACCAGACTCAACTGCTCGCGGATACCGGCAAAAACTATCAGTGCCAAAGCAAAACCCAATGCAGTAGAAAAAGCATAAACCACACCGGTCAACAAATCATAATCCTTCTGGATAACCAGGATAGTCACACCCAGAATACAGCAGTTGGTGGTAATCAGCGGCAGGAACACGCCCAGTGCCTGATACAACGACGGAGAAACCTTCTTCAGGATAATCTCTACCATCTGCACCAGTGCGGCGATCACCAGAATGAAAGCGATAGTCTGCAGGTAAGCCAGTCCGAAAGCATCCAATACAAATTTCTGGATCAGGTAGGTTACGATGGTAGCCAGCACCAGTACGAAAGCGACGGCAGCACCCATACCCATGGCTGTATCCACCTTTTTAGATACACCCAGGAACGGACAGATACCGAGGAACTGTGACAACACGATGTTGTTCACAAAGATAGCGGTGATAAATATCAGTATATATTCCATATCTTTTCTTTTTAGAGGTTATGCCTTCTTCAGACGATTCACGATAGCAATCAGATAACCCAGTACGATGAATGCTCCCGGAGCCAACACGAAAATCAGCATTCCATATTCTTCAGGCATTACAGCCAGGTTGAAGATTTTACCGGTTCCCAGGAATTCACGGACACCACCGAGCAGCGTCAGAGCGATGGTAAAGCCAAGTCCCATACCCAGACCGTCAAAGAAAGACGACAACGGATTGTTCTTAGCGGCAAAGGCTTCCGCACGGCCCAGCAAGATACAGTTCACCACAATCAACGGGATGAAAAGTCCCAACGTAGCATACAGGGCCGGAACATACGCCTGCATCAACATCTGCAGCAAAGTTACAAACGAAGCGATGACAACTACGAAGATAGGGATACGTACCATATCAGGCACCAGGTTCTTGATGAGTGAAATCACCACGTTCGAACAGATAAGTACGAACATGGTGGCCAGTCCCATACCCATACCGTTGATGGCCGAAGAAGTAGTACCCAGCGTAGGACACATACCTAAAAGGAGTACGAACGTAGGATTTTCCTTCACAATCCCGTTCATCAATACTTTAAAATTATTCATAGTCTGCTCCTCCTTAATTATTAGTTTCAACTTGGGTAGAATCTGCCGGAGCGGCCTGCTGGGTAGCTCCCGTTGTAGAATCTACATTCTGGTTCTTGTATGCTGCATAAGCGTTGTTGACAGCCAGCAGGAATGCACGTGTAGTAATGGTAGATGCGGTAATGGCATCAATCTGTCCGCCGTCCTTGCTGACAACCAACGGCTGCTCACCCGGATTCTTACCGGTGATGTCTCCCTTGGCTCCTTTCTTGAACCAGTCGGCAGCCTTAGAGCCCAATCCCGGAGTCTCGGCATGACTCAGCAGGGAATAGTCGATGATGTTCCCTTCCGGGTCGAAACCTACCAGGACGGTCAGTGCGCCACCGAATCCGTTGGAAGACGATTCCACGGCGGCACCTACAAACTCGCCACCTTTCGTAGCCTTATAGATTTTATACGAAGCTCCGTTCACCTCAATCACTTCAGGAGCTTCCGCCGGATTATTGTCGAATCCCGGAACGACCACCGCGATGGCATCGCTCAAGGTCTTCGCATTTGCCTGGGCAATAGGTTCGGCAGTCACGTCGTTCACCCACCCCAGCAACGCTCCAGCCACCACCGAGAAACCGGTCAGTGCCAAAGCCATATTCTTCAAAGATGATTCCAACTTTTTCATTTCTTCACTACCTCCCCAAAACGTTTAGGTTTACAATAGGTGTTGATGAGCGGAGTGAATGCGTTCATGATGAAGATCGCGAACGACATACCTTCCGGATAAGCACCGAACTGACGGATGACAACAGTCAGGAAACCGATGGCAATACCGTAGATGACCATACCTTTGTGAGTCATCGGCGATGTCACATAATCGGTAGCCATAAAGATAGCTCCCAACATCAGACCACCGGTAAACAGGTGTACAAATGGAGAAGCATAGGCTTCCGGATTGGCCAGATGCATCAGACCGGAGAATACGAATACGGTAACCAGAATAGATACCGGAATGTGCCAGCTGATGATTTTCTTCCAAAGCATGTATGCCAGACCGATAAGCAGCGCCAAGGCACTGACCTCACCGATACATCCCGGATTGTTACCCAGGAACAGGGTCATCGTATCAGGCAGCTGACTCAAGGCAGCAGTGTCACCGTGTACAGCCATCTTCATCAGTGCCAGCGGAGTCGCCGCGGTTTCAGCGTCCGTATAGCTGGTCAGCTGTCCGACAACCGGCCAGGAAGTCATCTGTACAGGGAAAGAAATCAACAGGAAGATACGTCCTACCAGTGCCGGGTTGAACGGGTTGCAGCCCAGTCCGCCGAAAGTCATCTTACCGATACCGATAGCTACCAGCGCACCGATGACGATAATCCACAACGGCAGGTTAGACGGAAGGTTGAAAGCCAGCAACAGACCGGTCAGCGCAGCCGAACCGTCCATGATGGTGGAATGTTCACGTTTCAGAATGAACTTGGTGATAGCCCATTCAAAGAAAAGACATGCAATGACCGAAGTCAGTGTCACGATAACGGCCCCCAGACCGAACATGTAGAAAGATACAAGCAAGGCAGGTATCAGGGCGATGATTACACCGTACATGTTTTTCTGTACGCTATCGCCGCTATGCACGTGGGGGGATAAAGATACAATGAATTTGTTTGCCATAATCTTATGAATTATTTTTTAGCGTTACGTGCACGGATGATACCGCCCACCTTACCTTTACCTAAACGAATGTAATCCAACATCGGGCGGTGTGACGGACAGGTGAACTGACACGAACCGCACTCGATACAGGACATAATCATCTCATGCTCTACCCGTTCCCAATCGCCATGAGCCGAGCAGGTAGCCAGCAGGAAGGGTTCCAGTCCCATCGGACAGGCACTTACACACTTCGCACAGCGGATACATGGCTGAGGCTCTGCACGGCGTGCTTCCTTCTCATTCATAATCAGGACTCCGGAACTACCCTTACAGATAGGCACTTCCGTATTGGCCAAAGCCTTACCCATCATCGGACCACCACCGATAACCTTACCGGTATCTTCCGGCAGACCGCCGGCAGCTTCTATCAGCTGGCTCATCGGTGTACCCATACGGGTCAGGAAATTCGACGGATTCTTTACCGACTTACCGGTCACGGTCACGATACGTTCAAACAACGGTTTGTTTTTCTGTACCGCTTCGTATACAGCGTAGGCAGTACCTACATTCTGTACCACAGCGCCCACGTTGATAGGGATAGCAGGAGGAGCCGGAACCTGACGGCCGATAACAGCATCGATCAGCTGTTTTTCACCGCCCTGCGGATATTTTACCTTCAAGGGAACCACTTCGATACCGGCATAATTGGCAGCCTTTTCGGTCATCAGCTTGATGGCATCCGGCTTGTTGTTCTCGATACCGATATATCCCTTGGTCACCTTGGCCGCCTTCATCAGAATCTGTACACCCACCAGAATCTCATCTGCCTTTTCCAGCATCAGCCGGTGGTCGGCAGTCAGATAAGGTTCACATTCTACGGCATTGATGATGACACATTCGGCCTTGCATCCCGGCGGAGGGGTCAACTTCACATGGGTCGGGAAACAGGCTCCACCCATACCTACCACGCCGGCATTCTTGATTTTCGCTACAATCTCCTCCGGAGTCAGCTCACAGGCTCTTACCAGAGTCTCACTACGGTCGATGGACTCTTCCCATTCATCGCCTTCTACATCGATAAAAATAGCCGGCTTCCGATAGCCGCTGGCATCTATGATGCTATCTATCTTGTTTACCTTACCGGAAACGGAAGAGAAGATAGCTGCCGATACAAAACCACCTGCTTCAGCAATTTTAGTACCTACTTTCACCACATCACCTTTCTTTACAATGGCAGTGGCAGGGGCTCCGATATGCTGTGACAAAGGAAAGACCGCTTGTTTAGGAAGTGCAAGAGTCTCGATGGCTTTGCCGGCCGACAATTTATTTTCTGCTGGATGAACTCCACCAATTCTAAATGTCTTCACTGTTATTTCGTTTTTTTAGATTTACTGAATAAGAGATTTTTATCAAGCTTCTGCCTTCGGAGCATCAGCAGCCGGGGCCTCAGCCTTTGAAGCAGCCGGAACCGGTTGTGCAGCGGCAGGTTTAGCTTCAGCAGATTTGGCAGCCGGAGCCGGTTGTGCGGCAGGGGCTTCAGCCGGTTTCGCCTTCCGTGGAGGGAAGTTCTTGGCAATGATGGCTCCTTGCGGACATTCCATTTCACACTTGCGGCAAGACTTACATTTAGCCGGGTCAATATAGGCCAGGTTGTTTTCCAGCGTAATAGCCTCGAACGGACAAACCTTCACACATTTTCCGCAACCGATACAAGCAGCCGTACAAGCCTTGCGGGCAACGGCGCCCTTGTCCTTGTTGACACACTGCACATACACACGGCGGTTGTTCTTACCCTTCGGACGCAGCTCGATGATGTTCCGCGGACAAGCCTTGACACAGGCACCGCAGGCGGTACATTTCTCTTCGTCCACTTCAGGAAGTCCTGTTTCCGGGTTCATGTGCAGCGCACCGAACTTACAGGCAGACACACAGTCGCCACATCCCAGACAGCCGAATGTACAACCGGTTTCACCGCCATACGTTGCATGGGCAATGGCACAGGAACGTACACCGTCGTACTGTGTCGTACGCGGACGGTTCTCACAGGTTCCGTTACAGCGGACCACCGCTACCTTCGGTTCGGCAGCAGTAGCCTCCAACCCCAGAATTCCGGCCACTTTGTCCATTACAGGCTGACCACCTACCGGACAGAATTTGCCATCCAGCGAGCCGGCTTTTACACATGCCGCAGCAAATCCCCCACATCCGGGGTAGCCGCATCCACCACAGTTGGCCTGGGGTAGCACTTCGGCCACCTGACCAATCCGAGGATCTTCATACACAGCAAATTTCTTGGACGCCACGTACAAGATGATTGCAGCGACCAACCCGATGGCTCCCAACGAAATTACTGCCACTAAAATTAAGCTCATAAATTTTAAGTTAGTTAGTTAATTAATAGATTCTAAGGTAAATGTAAATGTGCGTTTCAGACGTTGCCGGCACACATATAATATAAGGTAATAGGGTACCAGTGTAGCCAATGAAAACAAGGCAGCCTTCGCTTCATCCCCACCCGTCAGGGCCATAAAGAGAAACAAGGCTCCCATCAACAGCAGGAAAGGGATGCAGAAAGCCAACCATACCGCCTTCATCCCCATCGAAGTCGCGCCACAAATCAGGACGCGCTGTCCTACCTGGCAATGAATATCCTTACCATTATAAACATCAATCAATTTCTCTTTGGTTTCAGAGGCATTACAATGCCCTTTTACACTGCAGGAAGCGCAGGCTGAAGTCTGAAGAATCCGTACCTGTACATACGGACCATTGATGTTTTCCACAATACCGAGGTGTTTGATAGTATCGCTCATTTTTGCAAACTATACTTTACAAATATGTGGCAAATGTACGATAAAATTCAGTTAGTTTATAGCAGGACTCCTGTTTTTCTCCTTAAAAAAGTTAAAAAAAGTGTATCAAACTAACATTCCGCTTCCGTACACTGCCACTTGAAAGCCAATGACCGTCAACAGCCGGAGCTTATGACGGTCATTCTCCGGTTCATTCTGAACAATTTATCATTCTACAAGGATGTAACCGGCTTCCAGCAATGCATTGCGTATCATCGCCACGTGTTCTGCGTTTCGGGTTTCCATGACCAGCCGCAGGAAACAGGCGTTGATGTTACTGTTGGTCGTATTCCGCTCGTGCAGTACCGATATGATATTTCCTCCCAGGCGGGCAATGACGGCAGAGACTCCCATCAGTTCCCCCGGTTTGTCGTGCAAATCGAGGGTAACGGTATACGAGCGTCCGGACATGTCCAGACCGCGGCTGATTACCCGGTTCAGTATGGTCACGTCGATGTTTCCACCCGAAACGATGCAAGCCACCTTCTTCCCGGCGATGGGGACTTTGTTGAACATGGCCGCGGCTACCGCTACGGCACCTGCCCCTTCGGCTATCAGTTTCTGCTGTTCCATCAGTGCCAGAATAGCCGCACAGATTTCATCTTCGGTCACGGTTACGATATCGTCTACGTATTTGGAACAAAGGTCGAAGGTATGTTCCCCCGGTTCCTTGACGGCGATACCGTCGGCCACAGTCGAAACGGTACTCAGGCATTCCCGATATCCGCGCGCAATGGACCGCTGCATGCTGGCAGCTCCTTCGGCCTGTACGCCATAGACCTTGACCGAAGGCTCCAGTGATTTCAAGGCATAGGCAATCCCCGAAATCAGTCCCCCACCCCCAATGGGCACAATCACCGCCTCGATATCCGGCAGCTGGTCAAGCAGTTCCAGTCCGATGGTTCCCTGACCGGCTATTACATACTCGTCGTCGAAGGGATGGATGAACGTATATCCTTTCTCTTCCTTCAGTTCCAGTGCCCGCCGATAGGCATCATCGTATACGCCCGGTACCAGGCAGACCTCAGCACCGTAGCGTTTGGTAGCCTCCACTTTCGAGATAGGGGCTCCGGCGGGCAAACAAATCAGTGACTTGATACCGTGTTTGGTCGCTCCCAAAGCAACTCCCTGCGCATGGTTACCGGCCGAACAGGCAATGACTCCCCGCTCCTTCTCCTCATCGGTCAGCCGGGAAATCTTATAGCAGGCACCTCTCAACTTGAACGAACCGGTATATTGCAGATTCTCCGGTTTCAGATACACCTGACTTTCCGGATTAATCTGAGGCGCATAGATCAAGTCTGTACGCCGTATCACGTCCTTCAAGGCAAAAGAAGCCCGATAGATACAATCCAATGTAAGCATATTGTCTTCACTTTATCTGACAGAAACCCCCAAGAGACACTCCCACTTAAAAAAGAACACCCATCGATGCTTCTGTCTGAAATAATCTTTGTTTTCTGATAAAAATAAGCGTCATTCCTCCACAGCCTTCTTCGGCAAGGTAAAATGCAGGACGATGTAACCCAGGATACCGGCCAGTACCGTACCGGCCACTACGCCCATCTTGGCCTGGTTCAATAAATGAGGTTCCTCGCCGAAAGAAAGGTTCGCAATGAACAGCGATACCGTAAAACCGATACCGCCCAACAGACAGATACCCGAAAGATTCTTCCATGTCATCCCGTTCGGCATATCGGCCAGTTTCAGTTTCAGTGTTCCCCACGAGAACAGATAGATACCCACAAATTTACCGACCACCAGTCCCAGAATAATGGCAAACGTAGGCAGTCCCAGTTCCAGTCCACCGTGCGAAGCCGTCAATACGACTCCCGCATTGGCAAAGGCAAACAACGGCATAATCAAATAATTGACCATCCAATGCAAAGCGTCTTCCATAAACTGCAACGGAGAAACCACCTGTCTGGTATCTGCTTCAATGGTCTTCAACGCACAGATCTGCTCCTTTCCCAGAATAATCTTTTCCGGTTCGGGAGGAAAATCCACAATCAAATCGTGCATGCGGTTGATGTATTTTCCGATGCGCAGCTTCGGTCTGGCAGGTACAGTAAAGGCTACAATCACTCCGGCAATGGTAGCGTGTACCCCACTCTGCATGAAACAATACCAGATTCCGATACCCAACACCAGGTAAAACGAACTGGAAGACACCCGCATCTGGTTACCTATCAGCAGGATACCCAGTATCAGCAACGCATACATCAGGTAGTTCACGTCGCAATGGGAACTGTAGAAAAGGGCAATGACCAGAATACCTCCGATATCATCCACTACGGCAAAGGCAGTCAGGAAAATCTTCAGACTCAGGGGAACCCGCTTACCGAAAAGGCTCAACACCCCCAGCGAAAAAGCGATATCCGTAGCCATCGGAATCGCCAGTCCGTCTACCGCCGGTGTATCACGGGTAATCAAGTAATAGATAACCACCGGCATAATCATTCCGCCACAGGCAGCGATGATGGGTAGCATGGCCTGCTTGAACGAAGACAACTCTCCCACCAGGATTTCCCGTTTGATTTCCAGCCCCACGGCAAAGAAGAAGACCGCCATCAGTACATCGTTGATGAACCCCATCAGTGTCAGCGGATGCCCGCCGTGATTGAACAGGTTGAAATCGCCTATCTGCAGACGGATTTCGTGTGTCCACAGATTCTGATAAGCTTCACTCCACGGAGAATTTGCGATAAAGATAGCAGCCAGTGCCGTTACCATCAGCAACATACCTCCGTTTACGTGGAAACGCAGGATGTGCATGAAGGGGAAATGGAGCAATTGTTTCTTGGTTTCCTCTGTCATAGTACAATGAAGGTTATAATAAAACTTGAGACAGAAGGTCCTTCTGTCAGAAGAATCTTCTGTCTAACACATCAATCCAGTTTCAATACTGCCAGGAAGGCCTTCTGCGGCACTTCCACCGTACCGATCTGCTTCATACGCTTCTTACCGCGTTTCTGTTTTTCCAACAGCTTACGCTTACGGCTCACGTCGCCACCGTAACACTTGGCAGTCACATCCTTACGTACAGCCTTGATGGTTTCACGGGCAATGATTTTCGCTCCGATGGCAGCCTGGATGGCAATTTCGAACTGTTGGCGCGGAATCAGTTCCTTCAGTTTCTCGCACATGCGGCGACCCAAATCGTATGCGTTGTCAAAATGGGTCAGTGTAGAAAGCGCATCCACCGATTCACCGTTCAGCAGAATATCCAGTTTCACCAACTTGGACGGGCGGAATCCCGACTGATGGTAGTCAAAGGAGGCATACCCCTTCGAAATACTCTTCAGCTTGTCATAGAAATCGATGACGATTTCGCCCAACGGCATCTTGTAATGCAGTTCCACCCGGTTGCCGGAAATGTAGTCCTGACGAACCAGTTCCCCACGCTTGCCCAGACAGAGCGTCATGATAGGGCCGATGTAATCGGTGGTGGTGATGATGGACGCATCGATATACGGTTCCTCGATGTGGTCTATCAAGGTAGGGTCCGGCATACCGCCCGGGTTATGTACCTCCTGCACACCGCCCTGCTTGTCGTACACCATATAAGATACGTTCGGCACAGTCGTGATGACATTCATATCGAATTCGCGGTCCAGACGTTCCTGTACGATTTCCATGTGCAGCAGCCCCAGGAAACCACATCGGAATCCGAAACCCAAAGCCAGCGATGATTCCGGCTGGAAGGTCAGTGACGCATCGTTCAATTGCAGTTTTTCCAGCGAGGCACGCAGGTTCTCATAATCTTCGGCCTCGATGGGATAGACTCCGGCAAACACCATCGGTTTGACTTCTTCAAAACCATCGATGGCTTTTTCGCACGGACGGTCTATGTGCGTAATGGTATCGCCCACCTTCACTTCCTTCGATGTCTTGATACCGGAGATGATATAGCCTACATCCCCCGTACGAAGCTCCTTACGAGGTACCATATCCATTTTCAGTACTCCCACTTCATCGGCATCGTATTCCTTGCCGGTATTGAAGAACTTCACCTTGTCACCGGTACGGATAATTCCGTTCTCTACCTTGAAATAGGCAATGATACCCCGGAAAGAATTGAACACAGAGTCAAAAATCAAAGCCTGCAGAGGCGCTTCCTCATCGCCTGTCGGACAGGGAATCCGTTCTACCACAGCCTGAAGAATTTCTTCCACACCCTGACCGGTTTTTCCGGAAGCCCGGATAATGTCTTCCCGTTTACATCCCAACAGATCGATAATTTCATCCTCTACTTCTTCGGGCATGGCACTCGCCATATCACATTTGTTCATGACAGGAATGATTTCCAGGTCATGCTCCAGGGCCATATACAGGTTCGAGATGGTCTGTGCCTGCACTCCCTGCGAAGCATCCACTACCAGCAGGGCTCCCTCACAGGCAGCAATGGAACGGGATACTTCGTAAGAAAAGTCCACGTGTCCCGGAGTGTCAATCAGGTTGAGGATGTATTTCTCCCCCTGATAGGTATATTCCATCTGGATGGCATGACTCTTGATGGTGATACCGCGTTCGCGTTCCAGGTCCATGTCGTCCAGCATCTGTCCTTCTGTTACTTTAATTGTCTGAGTATATTCCAACAAGCGGTCGGCCAAGGTCGATTTTCCATGGTCGATGTGAGCTATGATACAGAAATTACGGATATTCTTCATTTGCTAAATTGTCGTATAATGCATTTATGCTACAAATATACGGAGAAGTCACGAAATAAGCGGTATTTCACACAAAGAAGTTTAGACAGAAGAACAAAACTTAATTTTTCCTATCTTTGCCCCAGCAAAAATACAACAAGATGGAAACAGAAGTACAACTCAATGCACACAACAAGCAGGAATACCCGCCCATGCACACCTGCGAACACATTATCAACCAAACCATGATACGCCTCTTCCACTGCGGACGGTCTGTGTCGGCACACATCGAACGGAAAAAGAGCAAGCTGGACTATGCGTTGCCGGCAGCTCCTACCGACGAAGACATCACCCGCATAGAAAATGCCGTGAATGAGGTCATCAGCCGGAACCTGGAAGTAACCACGGAGTACATTACCCAGGCCGAGGCAGTCGACCGGTTCGACATGAAACGGCTGCCCGAAGGAGCGTCCGACACCGTACGCATCGTCAAAGTAGGCGATTACGACGAATGTCTCTGCATCGGTCAGCACGTGGCCAACACTTCCGAGATAGGAACCTTCAAAATCATCAGTTCCGACTACAAGGACGGAATTTTCCGTATGCGTTTCAAATTAGTCTGATACCGGATATGAGTACCAAGAAAAGAAAGAAAGGAACCGGTTCCATCAAAGGCTTCATCGGTCTGCTCTGTCTGATAGGCATTGCCCTCTTCCTGCACCAGACCAATGAACGGGGTGAACACTTCTCACTGGGAACTGCCCAGGAGAAACTGGAAACCGCCGTCGATGGAATCCAACAAAAGATAAGCGGTATACAGCAGGATACGAAAGCATCCTCCTCAACCCCGGCGGGAAGCAGCTACGCCACCCACTTGGAAATACCTGTTACTCTGGAGAAACGGGATGAAATCATCCTGAAGCGAATCGGCTATACCCTGTCCTATAACTCTACGTACAAAACTCCCAACTGGGTGGGATGGGAACTGACCCGCGAAGAGACCCGAGGGAAAGAAGACCGGAAAGACAGGTTCGTTCCAGACCCTGACTTGCCGGAGCCCCGGGTGGAACACGCCGACTACACCCGCTCCGGTTACGACCGTGGGCACATGGCTCCTGCCGCCGACATGAAATGGAGCGAAGAGGCTATGGCACAATCCTTCTACATGAGCAACATCTGCCCGCAGAACCAGAAACTGAACCGGGATGACTGGGGTGACCTGGAAGAAGCGTGCCGGGGCTGGGCCCGTAAATACGGCAGGGTATACATCGTATGCGGCCCGATATACGACAAGAAACATCCGAAACGCATCGGAAAACATCAGGTAGCGGTACCAGACCGTTTCTTCAAGGTAGTACTGATCGAAAACCGGAAGAACCCGATAGCCATGGGCTTCCTGTTCAACAATGCCGCACACCATCAGGCCCTGGAGAAATATCAGGTTCCGGTAGACTCGGTAGAGACTGTAACGGGACTTGATTTCTTCGCCAAACTGCCGGACAGCATCGAGAACCGCATCGAAGCCGCGATTCCGGCTCTACCCGATACGAAATAATCATTGAGATAACCTTAAAAACGTCTAGACGTCTTGCTCAACACGTCCGTTCGTTTCATTTAAATCGCCTAGACGTTTTTACTTGAAACGAACGGACGTTTTCTCATACATCATTTTTTCATACATTTGTGTCATGAAATACGCAGTAATCACAGGAGCCTCGTCGGGAATGGGACTCGAATTCTCCCGACAGCTGGCAGAGCGGGGATATGGAATCGTCCTCATCAGCAACCGTCCGGAAGAAAACAGACAGGCAGCGGAGATGATTCGTACCACCTATACTACCGATGTCCTGACGATCAACATTGATCTGACGCTGCCCGAAGCGGCAGAAACGGTTTATCAGCAGGTCGTTACCTGGAAACTGGAAGTGGAAATTCTGGTGAGTAATGCCGGAATGCTGCTTTTCTCGACCCTTGCACGGACACCACTGGAACAGCTGGACCGGATTGTCGCGCTGCATTGCACCACTCCGATCAAATTAATCCGCCTGTTCGGCGAAGACATGCTGAAACGCCGGCACGGATACATACTGATAACCTCTTCCTCTACCGCCTGGATGCCTTATCCGACGATTTCACACTATGCCGCGACCAAGGCTTTCCTGAAATCTTTCTCGCGGTCCGTATGGTATGAGTTCCGGCGGTACGGCGTCAGCGTAACGACCTTGTTTCCAGGAGCGGTAGACACCCCCTTGTACCAGCTGGACGACCGGAAACGGTACTGGTTCCGGAAAGCAGGCATGATGCAAACTCCGCAGCAGACCGTCTCGGCTGCCCTGCACTCCATGTTCCGGAAAAAGCACCGCTGCATACCGGGCTTCTTCACGAAACTGACGGTAGGCCTATGTGCTGTCGCCCCGGCCTGGGCACTGCTGCCGGTACTACAGATTCCTGTACTGAAGCGGTTGCTCAACAAGGTCTGACCTTCGGGGAATTACCGGAGCGGAAACGTATACTGTCCCTTGCCACGGGTATACTTGCCATACGCGATGGCATGCTTGGGACAATGATGGTAGCAAGCCAGACAAGCCACACACTCCTTCCCCCATACCGGTTTACCGTCAACCAGCCGGATGTTGTGCAAAGGACACACCTGCTCACACCGGCCGCAAGAGACACAGGTGTCTTCCACGCGGAACCGCCGGGGAGAAGACCAGAAACGGTTGAACAGCGGCCGGAGGAGATAAGACTTCAAGGCCGGGAACCGCCCCGGATAACAATCCATCCGCTGCACACGCTCCGCCACGAGCCGTGCAATCTCCGCCACACGTACTTCCGCTTCCTGACATTTGGTTTCAGCCACATCCCGCCAGTCGATATCAAAGCCCGGAAGACAGACATACGTATTCGGCATTATCACCGAGAAACCGGCCTGACACTTCCAGCCACGCCGGCCGACAGCCTTGCAGAAGATCTCGGCCGTCTTGCCCGTATCGTCTCCACAGGTACAGACAAAATACAGATAAGCAGGCTTTTCCGAAAACTGTACGGAAGCAATCAGTTGAAGGACAATGGAAGGGGGGCCCCAGGAATAGACCGGAAAGACGAACCCCACCTTTTCATCGGGACGAAGGACAAAACGCCGGTCCGATGCATAGACATCGGCTATGGCTACTAACTCTTCCGCTCCTGCGGTCGACAACTGCTCCGCCACCCAGCGGGAATTTCCGGTTCCAGAAAAATAGAAAATCATAACATACGCAATAGATGAAATAAGGGACCCGCACATCGTGATGATACAGATCCCTTATTCGATTGAGAAAAATGAAAAGCCGCACCCGAGGCGTGACGAAACTCCGAATGACATGATTTGAGTGCCCATTTCCTTTGTAATCCACCGGCATAAATGCTACCCGAAGGCGTGGCCCGCCATTGGAAGATGAAGCTTGTCTCGGTATTTCTATTAATTTGATGAGTTTCCCGATTCTGCAAGTGCGGCTCCATTTTTGTATTACAAATGTAATGCTTTTCTCTGAATGTACCAAATAAAATGCATAAAAAAAGGACGCTATTTTCAGATAGCGTCCTTTTTTTATATCTTGGTGTAAAAACCGGGATTAAGCAGCTTTTGCTTTTGCAACAACAGCCTTGAATGCTTCCGGATGGTTCATAGCCAAATCGGCCAACACCTTACGGTTGATTTCGATACCTGCTTTGTGCAGTGCACCCATCAACTTAGAGTAAGACATACCTTCCAGACGTGCTGCAGCGTTGATACGCTGAATCCACAAAGCACGGAAGTTACGTTTTTTGTTCTTACGGTCACGGTAAGCATAAGTCAAACCTTTTTCCCATGTGTTTTTAGCAACGGTCCAAACGTTCTTTCTTGCACCAAAGTAACCTCTGGTCAAACCTAAAATTTTCTTTCTTCTTGCTCTTGAAGCAACGTGATTTACTGATCTTGGCATAGTTTTAATTCTTTTTTGAATGATAGCGCCGATATTTCACAACCGGACTTGAGGCTAATGCATTCGGTTAATAATTTAAATGATACTACTTTACGCTTTGTTTAAAATTACTTCAAGCAAAGAAGTTCGCGAACCTGGCTCAAGTTAGCATTGTCAACCAGACCTGAGTGGCACAGATTTCTTTTCTGCTTTTTAGTTTTCTTAGTCAAAATGTGACTGTGATAAGCGTGCTGTCTTTTGATTTTACCTGTTCCGGTAAGAGCGAATCTTTTTTTAGAACCGGAGTTAGTCTTGATCTTTGGCATCTTGTTTAAATTTTTAATTAATTAGTATTCAATGGGTGGCAACGTACTATACCGGCACGTTACACACGCCTTTATTCTTCCTTTTCTTCGGCTTCTGCCGGTTCCGGCTTAGCGGCCGGTTTGGGTGCAGCGGCCTTTTTCGGAGCGCCTGCCTTCTTCGGAGCCAGCGCGATTGTCATGCGCTTACCTTCCAGGAGCGGCATCTGCTCTACCTTGGCATATTCTTCCAGGTCGTTTGCAAAACGGAGCAGCAACACTTCGCCTTGTTCCTTGAACAGGATGGAACGTCCCTTGAAAAACACATAGGCCTTTACCTTATCGCCATCTTCCAGAAAACCGATGGCATGTTTCAGTTTGAAGTTATAATCGTGCTCATCGGTCTGAGGCCCGAAACGGATTTCCTTCACGTTCACCTTTACCTGTTTGGCCTTCTGTTCCTTGGCACGTTTCTTCAATTGATACAGGAACTTAGAATAATCTATAATTCTACAAACCGGAGGTACAGCGTTGGGTGAAATCTCTACCAGGTCAGCCTCATGTTCTTCGGCCAGCTTCAAGGCCTGAGCAATCGGATATACGGCAGATTCTATATTGTCTCCCACGATACGGACTTCTTTGGCACGAATCTGTTCATTGATTCGGTGTTGCCCTTTTAAACTGTCATTCTTCATCAAAAATTGTTTCTTCCTGTTTGTTTTTTAGTTATAAATTATTACGTTGTTCGCTTTGTCAGGTTGCAGGGAAAAACCATCTTTCCCTGCAAGCGGCTGCAAAGTTACCATTTATTTATCATATTATGAACTTCTTCCGAAATATTTTTCGCAAAATCTTCAATTTTCAGGCTTCCCTGGTCACCTTCGCCCTGTTTACGGACAGAAACTTCACCGTTTTCAGCCTCTTTTTCGCCGACAATCAGCATGTACGGAATACGTTTCATCTCGTTGTCACGAATCTTACGGCCGATTTTTTCGTTACGGTCGTCTACGATGGCACGGATATCGCTTTTCTTCAGTTCCATACGTACCTTTTCGGCATAGTCATTGAATTTTTCTGAAATCGGAAGGATAGCTACCTGGTCCGGTGTCAACCACAACGGGAACTTACCGGCTGTATGTTCAATCAGCACAGCCACGAAACGTTCCATGGAGCCGAACGGTGCACGGTGAATCATGACCGGACGGTGTTTCTGGTTGTCCGAACCCATGTATTCCAACTGGAAGCGTTCCGGCAGGTTGTAGTCCACCTGGATGGTACCCAACTGCCAGCGACGTCCGATGGCATCCTTCACCATGAAGTCCAGTTTCGGTCCGTAGAATGCGGCTTCACCATATTCTACCTTTGCCTTCAGTCCCTTTTCTTCACAAGCTTCCACGATGGCACGTTCAGCCTTTTCCCAGTTTTCGTCGCTACCGATGTATTTTTCACGGTTTTCCTTGTCACGCAGTGAAATCTGTGCTTCGAAGTTTTCCAGTCCCATCGAAGTAAAAACGATAGAGATGATATCCATCACACGGAGGAATTCATCCTTCACCTGATCCGGACGGCAGAAGATGTGGGCATCGTCCTGTGTAAAGCTACGTACACGGGTCAATCCGTGCAGCTCACCGCTCTGTTCATAACGGCAGACCGTACCGAATTCAGCGATACGCAGCGGCAGGTCACGGTAAGAACGCGGAGAATTCTTATAAATCATACAGTGGTGCGGACAGTTCATCGGTTTCAGGAAATATTCCTCGCCTTCTTCCGGTGTATGGATAGGCTGGAACGCATCCTTACCGTATTTGGCATAGTGACCAGATGTGACGTACAGCAACTTGTTACCGATAGGCGGACACATCACTTCCTGGTAATCGTAACGGGCCTGGATACGGCGCAGGAAATCCTGCAGGCGGATACGCAAGGCCGTTCCTTTCGGCAGCCACATCGGCAATCCCTTACCGACAGTATCCGAGAACATGAACAGATCCATTTCCTTACCGATTTTACGGTGGTCACGTTTCTTGGCTTCTTCCAGCATCACCAGGTATTCATCCAGCATCTTCTTCTTCGGGAAGGTGATACCGTAGATACGGGTCAGCTGTTTACGGTCTTCCTGTCCTCTCCAGTACGCACCGGCTACCGACAACAGCTTGATTGCCTTGATCGGAGCGGTAGAAATCAAGTGCGGGCCACGGCACAGGTCCGTGAAGGCACCCTGGGTATAGGTTGTGATATGACCGTCTTCCAGTTCTGAAATCAGCTCACATTTGTAGGTTTCGCCTCTTTCACCGAACATTTTCAACGCGTCTTCCTTGGCGATGCTCTGACGTACCAGTTCTTCTTTCTTGGCAGCCAGTTCCTGCATCTTCTTCTCGATGACCGGCAGGTCGCTTTCCTTAATCACAGCCTCTCCCGGATCGACATCGTAGTAGAAGCCGTTTTCGATAGCCGGACCGATACCGAACTGGATGCCCGGATACAGTTCCTGCAAGGCTTCTGCCAACAGGTGGGCACTGGTATGCCAGAAGGCATGCTTACCCTGTTCGTCTTCCCATTTATAAAGTACAAAGTTGGCATCTTCGTTAATCGGACGGCTCAAATCCATCGTTTCGCCGTTCACACCGCAAGCCAGCACATCCTGTGCCAGGCGGGAACTGATGCTTTCTGCAATCTGCAGACCAGTCACTCCTTCGTTATACTCACGAACGGAGCCATCAGGAAAAGTTATCTTAATCATAATCTTTATTTTTTATCCATTGTTTTGAATCGCAAAAATATATAAAACTTTTGAGTAACCTTCCTTTTCAGAGAAAAATATCACTCATTCGGGGCCGTAAAACGCTTGATGATGTTATAAGCCGAGAAAAGACCCAGCTCACCGGCCTTGCTCAAATCCTGAATACCCTGGCGGTTGTTACCCAGGTAGATATTGGTCAGCCCCCGGTTGTAATAAGCTTCCGCAAACTTCGGATCCAGTTCGATTGCCTTGTTATAATCGGCCAGAGCCGCCCGATAGTCCTTCATGACCGAAAGGATGTTGGCCCGGTTGTAATAAGCGAACACGAAATCAGGAGCCAGGCGTATCACCTCATCCAAGTCCTCCCGAATCCGGTTGTAGTCAAAGGTCCGCACCTGATTCTGTGCCTGGGCATCCCCCGGATTCAGTTCGTACGTTTTATCTCGTTTCCGGAATTCCAACTGTTTGTAATAGATAACCGCCCGACTGAAATAGGTTGGAACAAACGTAGAGTCCCGTTTCAAGGTCTCGTCCAGATCCTTGATGGCATTGTCGAAGTCCTGTACCAGGTAGAAGTCCATGGCACGGGCATAATAATTCAACGGATTGGCCGGATCGGCTTCAATCTTCGCCGAGAAATCATCGATGGAACGGAAATGCTTCTTTACCTGGTCCTCACTCAAGGATGCTTCGCTGTTGGTTATCAGCAGACGCTGCGGCAAGACATGCCTGCTGTTTACCTCATCGATGCATTTGGCGAAATTGATCTGGCGTTTCACCTCTTCCTCCCGTTCGTAGTAGCTCAGGACAAACATAGGCTGCGGCAGGATTGTCACGTTCTTGTCCTGCACCCGTCCGCGGTATTCGGTCTTGTATTTCTGGTCATCCTCATCATTATCCGCCACCACAATCTTACGGAAATTGTTCATATTCTTGTCAGACTGCTTGCGGGTCTTGTCAGAAGCCTGGTCCTTTTTCGGGTTCGTCTTCCCGTTCTGCGCCTCCAGCTGTGCCTTCAGCACCTTGAATTCGTCTTCGCTGGCACCTTTCACGTCACCCATTTTCCGGCGCACCTGTGCCCGGTACTGGTACCCCAGCAGAAAATCCGGATATTCCTTCAGCACCGCGCTGTAATCCTTGGCCGCACCGGCATAATCACCCGTCTTGTCGAGCAAGAGTCCCCGATTGAAAGTAGCCATCATGTTTTCAGGGTCTACCTCCAGTACGAAATTGAAGTCCTCGATGGCCCGGTTGTCGTCTCCCACCTGTGCGCGCAACAGTCCCCGGTTGTAATGTCCGATAAAGTTGTTCCGGTCCACTTCCAGAGCCAGGTCATAGTCCGACATGGCTCCCCGCAGGTTATTCTGGTGATAGCGTGCCAGCGCACGGTTGATGTACGCTCCGGCATTGCGCAGCGAAAGCCGGATGGCTTCCGTCAGGTCAGATTCGGCATCCTTGTATTTGGAACGTTGCAGGAACAGCATGCCGCGCGACGACCAGGTATCCGGGTTGTAGCGGTCCATTTCAATGGCCTTGTCGGCATCAGCCATCGCCTGCAGGGTATCTTTCTGTTTCAGAGAGACCTCGGTACGCATCAGGTAAGCGTCGATGTAACGGGGAGAGATGGAAATCAACGTATCCAGATTGGCCCGTGCCGTCTGATAATCCTCTTCGCGCATACGGCACAACGCCAGGTTATGCCACAGGCTGATATTTTCCGGCTCCAGCTTCAAGGCCTTCAGGTAGTCCTCGATGGCCCCCTTGTAGTTTTCCTGGCGGATGCGGGAGATTCCCCGCACCTGATAAGCGTTCACCACATACGGGTTGCGCACCAGGGCTTCCGTACAGTCGGCCTCCGCTCCCTGGAAATCCTCCAGGTTCATCTTGGCCAGTCCACGGAAGAAATAAGGTTCTGCCAGATAAGGTTTTGCGTTGATTACCTGATTGAAATATTGAATGGAAAGGACATAGTCCTCAAAATAGAGCGCGTTCTTCCCGATAGTCATCACCCTGTCCGTATTGATCTGGGACAGGGCAGACACGGGGAACAGCAATCCCATGCAGATGATATATAATAGTTTCCGAATCATTTCACTGTTTTCACCTTATAAGAGCAACGGGCCTTTCCCTTCAGCATATTGTTGAGCTTGCCACGTATCATCTGCTTGCGCAATCCCGAAAGATGGTCGATGAACATCGTACCATCCAGGTGGTCAAATTCATGCTGCATCACCCGAGCCAGATAACCTTCCACCCATTCATCGTGAGGGTTCATCTCTTCGTCCAGGTAAGTCACATGAATCTTGTCCGGACGTTTCACGCTTTCGTGGATACCCGGCAGACTCAGGCAGCCTTCTTCCATAGACACCAGGTTCTCTCCCACTTCCAGGATATGCGGGTTAATGTAAGCCCGACGGAATCCCTTGAATTCAGGCATATCGTCCGACAAGACATCCAGGTTCACGACCACCACCCGGATGGCCAGTCCTATCTGAGGTGCTGCCAGGCCCACGCCATCGGCACGGTCCATGGTTTCAAACATATTCTGAATCAGTTCTTTCAATTCCGGATAGTCCGGAGTAATGTCTTTTGCCTCTTCCCGCAGAACAGGCTGTCCGTATACATAAATAGGTAAAATCATTGTTCTATATGCTTTATTAATATTTTTTCGATTCCAAATACGACTGCAGGATAATGGTAGCGCTGATTTCGTCCACCAGTGCCTTGTTCTGCCGGTCCTTCTTCTTCAGTCCCCCTGCCAGCATGGCCTGGTGAGCCAATACCGATGTAAAGCGCTCATCCACCAGTTCCACCGGCATATCCGGCAACAGCTTCTTCAACCGGTTCATGAAAGGAATGATGTTCTTCATATTCTCCGAATCCTCGTTGTTCATCTGTTTGGGATGACCGATAATGATCCGTTCCACCGGTTCCTGCTTGATATAGTTCAACAGGAAATCCATCAGCTGATGGGTGGAGACAGTAGTCAGCCCGTTGGCGATAATCTGCATCGGGTCAGTCACAGCGATGCCGGTACGTTTTCTTCCGTAATCTATAGCTAATATTCTACTCATAGTCGCCACAAAAGTACAAATTAATTCCTTTCCTATATCTATATAAACCTTAAAATATACTCCAACAGCCAGGGGATTACCGCCGAAAAGCGCATAAAAAAAGAGCGGAATGAAAGAACTCCATTCCACTCTTCCCTATTTCTTATCCGGATATCAATACACCAGTCCTACGTTGTCCAGCCAGATGGTATTTCCCGGAGAGCCGACAAAAGCACCTCCGAAACTGGATGTGAACTGCAGGAGGATATGAGTCGGCTGCTCATCGGCCGAAGCCCAGCCGATTTCCTGGATGGACTTGCTCTCACCGCGACTGTTGCGGGCATGGTAGTTTCCTACCCCCAGTCCCATCAGTGACGCGTCGTACTTGGGGTTATGCGTAATGTCTCCATACAGAATTTCGAACGTTGCCCCGTTCTGCCAGTCCTGTGTCCGGTCGAAGCTGACCGCCATCGTTCCCACCCGTTTGGCGATGATGTTTCCGTTGGCATCCTCCGTACGCTTCTGCAGGTAGCAGACAGCAATGGCACGGTCCTTTCCCTGCACCACTTCCTTCTTGCTGAATCCTGTCTGGCGGATACGGTTCGGCTCACCCGACATCTTGACCTTGTAGTCGAAACGCACGGCCTTGGGACGTCCGGTGAAACGGATACCGGAGTTCAGGGCTTCCTCCCCGCTTTTGGTACTTGTAATGGGTTCTTTGATGTCTCCCAGGAACATGGAGCCGGAAGCCAGCACCGTGATATTGACCATTCCCAGTACCTTCACACTTTCGATGTGGGTTTCCAGACGGGCACAATACCCGTTTCCCCGGCGTTCGGGATAGACACTGGTGTTGGTCTTGACAATACCCACCACCTTGGCCATTACATTCGAGGTCCCCCACGGAGAACCACCCATATTGACATAAGCGACGTTTCCGTCCACTTCCTTGTTCGGACCGATTTCATACAACAGCTTCGTCTTTCCGCCGATAATGGCCGATTCATGAATCCGGCGGGTCACCCACTGGTCCATGTCACCATATTTAAGGGGAACAAACTTATCTTGAGCCTGCAGCGTCAGGCTGGAAAACAATGCTAAGGCAACAATTCCTATTTTACCTTTCATACCTTTTATATTATACGATCTATAATGCGTGGTTTTACGGGTTGCAAAAATACATAAAAAAAGCGATAGCCATCAAACTATCGCTTCCAATCCGAGATATAGAATAATTATTCCTTACTTTTTACTAATAATCAATATACCCGATACAGCAACCATGCTCCCTGGAAGTCTTCGCGGTTCGGATATTTCGCCTTGAAGCTGTCACGTGCAGCTGCTGCAGCGTCGCGGGTATCGAATGATTCGGCAACCACACGGTACATGTTCCGTTCTGCATTGTATACGACCTTTGCGTTGTAACCTTCACGGTCCAGGAAATCCTTCAGACCGTCAGCGTTCGCTTTCACACCGAAGCTGCCACATACCACGCTGTATGCCTTCAGGCCGTCGCCAGACACCAGTTCCACTTTCTCTTCGCGTACAGGAGCGTTAGAAACAGGAGGAGTCACCGGAGCAACCGGAGTTACCGCAGCCACTGGGGCTTCTTCTACTGCCGGAGCTTCTGTCTGGCCACCGGCTTCAGCCAATTCCTGCTGTTTAGCCTTTTCGTAAGCTTTCTTATATGCACTTTCACTCGACTTACAGGAAGAGAATGCCAGAGCGGCGCATAATCCCATTCCTAATACAACTACTTTCTTCATATTATCTGAATGTTTAAATTAAATCTTCAAGTTGATTTATGTGATGCAAAAATAGTAATATATAACGTCTAGCATTATTAAAATTCGTTAATAATATGCCTCCCCAAACATTTTTCAACTATTTTCTTTAAAAAAAGAGCAAACTATCAAGTTTTTTATTAGCTTTGTACAGCTATAAATTGTTTAACATAAAAAATGATTGAATTATGAAAGCACTAAACATCGTAGCTGCATTCTTGGGCGGTATGGCTCTGGGCGCAGCAGCAGGTCTCTTGTTTGCTCCGGAAAAGGGAGAAGACACTCGTAAAAAAATTGCAGACATTCTGCGTGAAAAAGGCATTCGCCTGAATCACCAGGAAATGAACGATTTGGTTGACCAGATCGCTGCAGAAGTAAAAGATGCTGAATAATTTTAGTTAAACGATGGACAGGCTTGCTCCTCAGGGGGCAGGTCTGTCTTTTTTATTAAACCAATCCGCTGAATTTTATGTTTGCCAACGACAAAAGTATCGATACACTCACTTCCCTCTACAAAGAAATCAAGAGATATGTAGAATTGCAGGGGCAATACATCAAGCTCGATCTGGTCGAGAAACTGACCATCCTGCTTTCTACCCTCATCCTTATCTTACTGATGATTATTCTCTGTATGACGGCCTTTTTCTATTTTTCTTTCATGCTGGTTTATGTACTGGCCGATTACATAGGCAGCATCATCGCCAGCTACGCCATTATCGGAGCACTCGTATTGCTGATAGCCGGTATCATCTACTACTACCGGAAGCCCCTGATATTCCAACCAATGGTGAATTTCCTTGCCAAACTCTTTTTGGACGAGCAACATAAAAAATAAGAAGCCTTATGAACGAACAACAGATACCCTCTTCGCCTTCCACCTATACCCTGGAGACGATTACACAGCGCCGTCTGGCCAAAAAAGCTGAACTGAGAAATTCTAAAGAGCAGATTATGGAATTCAGCAGAGAACTATTTGCCCCCCAGCAGAGCAAGACCAAATTCGATAACCTCATGCAGCAGGTCAACGCGGGCATCGCCGCATACGACGGGCTGATGACCGGCATCAAGATTTTCCAACGACTACGCAAGTTCTTCCGCCGGAAAAAGTAACCCCTGCCTGCAGACACCCCTTACAGCATAAAGCAGACAAACGAAAAGGCCGCCTCCCTACGAGACGACCTTTATTTTTTACGGTAATCCGGAGATACCTGTTATTTACGGTTTCTTTCCAGCCACAGCTGGTTCATTTCCTCCAGTGTCTTTCCCTTCGTTTCGGGTACCCACTTCCAGACAAAGACCGCCGCTATCAGGCAGATGACTCCATAGATGGAATAAGCGAAGAACGGGCTGAATTCATACATGGCCGGGAAGGTGGAAGAAACCAGGTAATTGAATATCCACTGGAAAGCCACCGCGATGGCCACAGCCTTGCCGCGGATGGTGTTCGGAAAGATTTCAGCAATCAGCACCCAACATATCGGCCCCCACGACATCATGAAAGCAGCCGCGTAGACGATGATGCAAAGCACAGGCAGCAGTCCCCCTACCTGGAACTCATCGCAGGCAGCGGTTCCCAGCGCGCCGACAGCCATTCCCAACGAACCGATAATCAGCAACGGTTTCCGTCCCATCTTTTCTACCGTAAAGATAGCCACCAGGGTAAAGATGATATTAACCACCCCCATGATTACCGTCTGCATCATACCGTCGCCCCCTCCACCGATTCTCTCGAAGATACGGGGCGCATAATACAACACGGCATTGATGCCGATGGCCTGCTGGAAGACAGACAACAGGATACCGATGACAATGACAGCCACCCCATAAGTAAACAGGCCTTCCGTCTTTTCAGCGGTCACCGATTTGATTTCCGACAGAATCTGACGAGCCTTCAATGCACCGTTAATCCGTTCCAGAACCTGACACGCCTTCGCATCGTTCCCTTCCATAACCAGGTAACGGGGTGTCTTTGGCACAAAAAAAAGCAAGATACCGAACAAGGCAGCAGGAATAGCTTCAGAAACGAACATGTAACGCCATCCGTTGGCCACCAGTTCCTCGTCCGACATCCCGTCCTTGATCAGATAATTCACAAAATACACCACCAGCATTCCGAAGATGATGGCGAACTGATTACACGACACCAGTTTTCCACGGATTTCGGAAGGAGCAATCTCGGCGATATACATCGGACAGATAGCCGAAGCCAGCCCCACACCGACACCACCGATGATACGATACAGATTGAATGCCATAATCAGCGCGAACGAAGTGTCTCCTTTCGGAAAAAACAAAAACTCCGGATAATAAGAACCCAGCGCCGATACAAAGAACAGGACAGCCGCCAAACGCAAGGAGTCACGCCGTCCCAACCGCGAAGCACATACTCCCGATATGGCTCCACCGATGACACACCCGATTAACGCACTCGACGCTGTCACACCATGCCAGAAGGCATCCAATCCCAAATGTTGCTGAAGCGCCTGTTCAGCGCCCGAGATAACGGCCGTATCATAACCGAACAACAAGCCGCCCAGAATGGCCACAGAGACCAAACTTACAAGATACAAATTACTGTTTTTCACGATATTGATTTTAGTGTTTTCGTACTGATTACGAAAATACGAATTCTTTTTTCAGTCGCATTCTCCATTAAATCTTTTTCACATAAAATAGCAGAGGGAAGCTACTGATACGTTTAAGCTTCTTAAAAAAGTACAAATAAAAAACGTGTCCACATCCATCCGGAAAGAGACCCGCAGGAAATAGCCGCCTCATTATCAGCCGGTTTACGGAAATGAAACGCAACGGAGCAATTAAGTTTTCCATTCAGACCCCAAATTTTGAAGAATCAATGAAATAGACTATATTTGCTGATTATAATTCCTAAACTCGTTTGGATCAGAAAGGAAACAACCATGAAAGAAATACCTAGTTTAGAAACTTTTTCGAAAGACACGACGCTATTAGTAGGAACAGATCTCACAGGAGATTTAAAACAATATTTTAAAACTGCCAAGCAACTACCAGGTTGTATGATTATGCTTTGCACACAAGGTAATTGTCACCTGACCATCCATTTAAGAGAATACAACTTAAAGGCCAACAGTGTAGCCGTAATCTTTCCGGAAATCATCTGCAAAATGGAACAGGTCAGTGAAGATTGTCAGTTCATTTATGCTGTTTTCTCCAAAGAATTGGTCAATCATGCAGATGTCTTTACCCACACCATTGAATACACTCCTTATATTTTCGAACAACCGGTTATCGACTTACGTCCCGAAGTCAGTGAAATTCTACAAGACTACCTGCAAGTACTGATCAAGGCACAGAATGTCACCCGCACAATAATAGACTGGGCTCAGGCAAGCCTGTCATTTACACAGATTATTCTGGGGTTACGGAAGACCATCATTCCTCAGGTAGAGACCAACAGCCGCTACAGCCGGAATCATGAAATCGTACGGGAACTGCTCCGCATGGCTGTACAGAACTACCGGAACGAGCGGAATGTCTCGTTCTATGCCGACAAGCTTCATCTGTCTCCCCAGCATCTGAGTACCACCGTCAAGAAGGTAACCGGCAAGACACTGACCGAAATCATCTCCACGCTGGTCATTCACGACGCCCAGGCCAAGCTGCGTTCCAGCGAGATGACGATTCAGGAAATAGCCTACTCCCTCAATTTCCCGGACATCTCTTTCTTCGGGAAATACTTCAAGCGCTATACCGGCATGTCGCCGAAACAATTCCGGAATTCCAACTGATATCCCCTTTCCAAAAGATAAGCCTCTCTGTTTTACTGGAAACAGGGAGGCTTATCTTTTATAAACGCTTATTCCGTATCAGTCCTTTATCTCTTCGATGGGGGTAATGTCCTGAATCTGGCTGGCTACCCGTCTACGGTATTTGAACAAACGGAACAAGTCCATCAAGGCATAAACGATGGAAGAACATCCCAGAATTATGAAGGGTACCTCGGCTGCCGCAAAAGGATCGAACAGCACTACCAAACCGGCAACCAATACCAGCAAAGGTATCACATAAACTCCCCAAGGAACATGCACCGACGAGCGGGCCGCCACCAGGTTGGCCAACTGACTGACTCCGGCAAAGACCAACAGCACGCCCAGCACATACATCAGCGAAGTGACGAAGAATCCCGGCATCACGACCAGCCAGATGCCGAAGAGTGTACTGCCCAAGGCCACAATCGGAAACGGACTGCCATACCCCGCCTCCCTACGTTTCCGGGCAGTCAGCACATAAGACACCAACCCGAACAATCCCGGCAGAAGAAACAAAACACCAATGGTCAGTACCAGATAAATAATCGCTTGCCCAGGCCACACAACCAACAGCAAACCGATAATCAACGCACAGATACTGCTCAATACAGCATAATTAAATGATTTCATACGATTCTTATTCGTTTTTGTAAAGTTATACCACGAATATAGTGAGAAGTAAGAAATAAACAAACCATTGAGGAAATAAAAACACTATTTTTTTGAATCATTTATCCATCCTACTTTGCTTGCACGAAAAATACAAGACAAACATACCTATATGTTGCTATTTTTCATCTTTTTTTACTAAAAAGTAGGTATTGTTACACCACAACCGTCCATTTAAATTTGCATTCGTTAAAAATAACGAAAAGACAAGAAGAAAAATGAAAGAAAAAACAATCCTATTTTCCCTTCTTTTTGCAGCCGGAACAACTCATGCGTCGGCTGTGAATATAGCGGAGAACAATGAAGAGCATTCAGAAAAGCAAGAACAGATAGCCAAACCTTCACGCTTTACCATAGGTGGCTACGGAGAAGCTGTCTACAGCCGTAACTTTTACAGTGACAATTACCTGCGCTACCAGGGACAGAACGTAGAAAAATACAAAGACCAGAAACACAGCCGTTTCGACCTTCCTCACGTTGTCCTTTTCCTGGGATATGATTTCGGAAAAGGATGGACTCTGGGAACAGAAATCGAATTCGAGCATGGAGGAACGGAAAGTGCCGTTGAGATAGAAACCGAAGAAGGAGGTGAATACGAAAGCGAAATTGAACGTGGAGGCGAAGTGGCCCTCGAACAGTTCTGGATTCAGAAATCGTTCTGTCCGCAACTGAATCTTCGTCTGGGACACATTATTATTCCGGTAGGTGCCACCAACCAGCACCACATGCCGACCGAATTCTTCGGAGTCTACCGTCCGGAAGGAGAAAATACCATACTTCCCTGTACTTGGCATGAAACCGGTATCAGCTTGTGGGGACAAGCCGGCGACTGGCGCTACGAAGCCATCCTTGTGCCAGGACTGGATTCCGACCGCTTCGGACGCCAGAACTGGATTAAAGATGGAGCCGGAAGTCCATACGAATTCAAGATTGGGAATAATATTGCCGGAGCATTCCGCATAGATAACTTTTCCGTACCCGGACTACGCATGTCGGTCAGCGGCTATATCGGAAATTCATTCAAGAACACCTTGAGCAGTACCGAAAGCGCCCAATACAAAGACGTGAAAGGAACAGTATCCATCGGAGCTTTCGATTTTGCCTACAACGCACATAACTGGATTATTCGCGGAAATTTCGACTATGGACACTTGTCCGACTCACGTCTGATTTCTCAATATAATGCCAACATGAGTAAAAACTCGGTTTCAAAAAAACAAGGAATAGCCTCCGATGCTGTCGCCATCGGCCTGGAAGCCGGCTACAACCTCTTCTCACAAATAGAAAAACTGAATGCCAAACAACAGAAGCTTTACCTGTTCAGCCGGTATGACTACTACGACTCCATGTACAAGACCGATGCGGCCATCCAGGATTATCAATGGTGCGGACGGCATCGTATCGCTGCCGGTATCAATTACTTCCCCATCAAGGACATTGTCCTGAAAGGAGAATATTCCATCGGATTACTGAAAAGCCAATATAATAACGAACCTTCCATCTCACTGGGAGTAGCCTATGCCGGTTTCTTCAGCCGATAAACCTCCGTATAAACTGAAAACAACACTAATATTCATTAAACAAAAAAGAAAATTATGAAAAAATTCTGGAAAATGCCTCTCTATGTAGCTTTCGGGGCACTAATGGCCACTGGTCTGACAGCATGTAGCGACAATGAAAACAATGAAAACAATGACGGAACACAAACCGGAACATTGAGCGAAAAAGAAACGGCACTGAAAGAAGCCATCACACCTTATGTGAACAACACGGTCATTGCCACCTACAAAAATCTGGCAGATGCTACCATTGATTTATGCGAAAAATGTGAAGCTATCGAACAGGCCTTTGCCGACGGTAGCCTGGCGACCGCACAAGTACAGGAAGCAGGCGATTCCTGGAAGGCCGCCCGCAAATACTGGGAACTGAGCGAGGCATTCCTGTACGGAGCGGCAGGTGATTATAACATCGACCCACACATTGATTCCTGGCCGTTGGACAAAGCGTCAATGGAGGCCATGCTGAGCAACCCACAGCAAATGGCACAGATGAGCCCGGACTATGTAGGCAATAACCTTGGTTACGGCCTGCTGGGATTTCATGCCATTGAATACATGCTGTTTCAACTGAATGCCAGTGAAACAGAAAGCCAGCCACGCGACATCAGCAAGTTCACCCAGGAAGAGACCATCTACCTGTCGGCTATCGCAGGCGACCTTCGTAACCAGTGTATCCGTCTGGAAGCCTCGTGGGCAGGTATGGACAATGTAACTTCCGAAAAACAGAATATTCTGACTGATGCCGAACTGGAACCTAGCTTCAACTATGGCCAAAGCATGTTGAATGCAGGAGTTGCCGGCAGTAAATATGTCAACTATACAGATGCCGCTCAGGAACTCCTCCAGGGATGTATCGACATTGCCGATGAAGTCGGACAACAGAAAATCGGTCGTCCGGCAACCGGTACCTCCGAGGAGGACAAGAACTATATCGAATCTCCTTACAGCCTCAACTCCATCACCGACTTTGTCGATAACATCATCAGCATCCGCAATGCCTATACCGGCAGCAACGACGGCGACAAATCTGTCAGCGACTACATCGCTTCCGTAGAACCGGAAACCGACAAGGAAGTGAAGGCAGCCATCGACAATGCCATCGCAGCCATCCAGAAAATCAAGGAACCGTTTGCCAAGAACGCCACTTCGGCCGAATCGCAGGCAGCAGTCAAAGCAGTCGGCACCGACCTGGTCAATGCCCTGCAGAAAGCGGCACAGGCCTTATCCAAATATTGATTGTCAAATTATCGGATACCCGTTTCTGGCCAACGGATATCCTGCATTTTAAAACCTCTGAAAAATGAAGAAACTCTATTACTGGGCAGGTGCCATGCTGCTTACCGGTATGACAGCATGCAGCGACGAGGTCAAGGATTCCCCGTCCCCCCAACCTACACCAGACCCCGAATATCCGGAATGGTACTATACCGGCGGCGAACTTGGAACCGCCTTCCTGTCTACCTTCAACGCCTACGAGCAACCGACACCGGCTGTAGAGAACCAAGGGCTGGAAGCCGAGTTCAAGAACGGCGAATCCCTGTTCGAGCATCCCTACATGTCGAACAACGAAGGACAGCGCAAAGGACTCGGTCCGGCCTATGTGCGCAGTTCCTGTATCCACTGTCATCCGGGCTACGGCCACGGAAAACGGAATCCGGCCGGTACTTTCGAGACCAACGCTGTGGGCAACGGCTGTCTGCTCGTCGTCTACAATCCGGAAACGAATGCCTACGTCAGTTGGCTGGCAGGTATGCCGCAGGGACACGCCACCGCTCCGTTCAAGGCACCGCTGGATGAAAGCAAGGTCAAAATCACGTGGAAGAAATACACCGACGAATGGGGAAACAAATTCCCGGACGGTGAGACCTACGATCTGGAATATCCGGAAGTCACCCTGAGCCCCGATGCCGTCTATGCCTACAACCAGGGAGTCCTCACCGATTTGGGTAATTACGAAGTCCGGCTGGAATCCACCATCGGTATTTACGGGACAGGCCTGCTGGACGCCATCGATGACAACGACCTGAAAGCCCAATACGCCCAACAGGAAGCCGACGGCTACCTGCCGAACGGACTGAATCCGGCCATCTTTGCCAACGGACAATGGACAGGCCAGTACAGCAACCCACGGGAAACAGACATCAAACCCGGAATGACTCCCGAGCAGCACCCCTACCGCTTCACTTACGCCTTGAGCCGCGGACCGCTGCAGGATGCCGCCGGCGCCAATGCCATGTGGAACATCACCAACGTGACCCGCAGCAACCGCCGGTACCATTATTTCGATGCGGCCGGTTCATACGTCAAGGCTTCTGCCAACGACCCGGATGTACAGGCCGGTTACCAGGCATACATCGAAGCGCTCGACCCCGCCAAGAATCACCCCACCTGGCATGCTGCCGATTATACCGACAAGGCTCAAGTGGCGGAAGCCATCACCGCTTATCTGACTTCCAAGGAACTGGATGTAGAGATGAGCGACCAGGATTTCATCGATTTCATGGTCTGGCACCGCGGTCTGGCAGTCCCCGCCGCCCGCAACGTGACCGACGAACAGGTACTGAAAGGAAAGGAACTCTTCGGACAGATAGGCTGTACCTATTGCCACCGCCCGAGTTGGACAACCGGTGACGACAATTATTACGACCCGAACGGTTTCTTCGAAAAGGGTGACAACCGTCTGCCCCGCTATCCGCATCAGACAATCTGGCCGTATTCCGACATGGTCCAGCACAAACTGCACATGGAGAACGACATCCGGAACGGATGGTGCCGCACCACTCCGTTGTGGGGACGCGGACTCCACCAGAAATGTACCGGTTCGGCTACCGAAGACCGCTTGCACGACAACCGTGCCCGCAATGTCATCGAAGCCATCATGTGGCACGGAAATTCCAAGAGCGACGCACGCTACACCATCGAGAAATTCCGTAAACTCTCCAAAGAAGACCGTGAAGCCATCGTGAAATTCATCAATTCGATTTAAGCTTTCAAGTTTAACTTTGGCCGACAGCGACGAGGTGAATGGATACAGGTTGTTCTTAGTTCCTGACAACCTGTTATCCTGCCACCTCGTCCTCTGCCATCATTTTTTCAATGATCAATGGTTAACTATCAACAACCATTCCGTATCTTTGTACCATGTAGATAAACAGATGCAGACAAGCAAAGACATGAATACCCTGAAATACCTAAGTTTCGGACTGACCGGACTGCTGGTTCTTGCCATGATGACAGCCACAATCCTGGAAAAAGCCTACGGAACAGATTTCGTCCTTTCACAGATTTACGGCTCCCCCTTCTTCGTAGCCGCCTGGACCGTTGTGGCAGTCAGTTCCTTTATCTACCTGATGAGACACCGGATGCCGAAAAAATCCTTTACTTTTCTCCTCCACTTTTCTTTCCTGGTGATTCTGGCCGGCGCGCTGACCACCTATCTTTTCGGCCGGCAGGGAAGTCTGCACCTACGCACCGGAGACACCCCCGTACACGACTATGTCAAACCGGACATGCACTTGGAAGCCTTTCCCTTTCAGGTAAGGCTGAACACGTTCCGCATCGATTATTACCCGGGTACTGGAGCCGTCATGGATTTTGTAAGCCTTGTAGAATTTACCGATGAAGCCGGCCAAACACTGGCAGCCGGAGAAATTTCGATGAACCGGCCTCTCACGTACCGCCATTACCGTTTCTACCAGTCGGCCTACGACCCCGACGGGCAAGGTACCACCTTATCCATCGCCTACGACCCGTGGGGAATCGGCATCACTTATGCCGGTTACAGCCTGTTGCTGGTGAGCCTCCTCGGCTTCTTCTTCCAGAAGAACAGCCGTTTCCGGCTTTTACTCCGCCATCCGTCCCTGCGTCACACCACCCTGTGCTGCCTGCTGGCCCTTCTTCCGGCTTTCGCCCGGGCAGCCTCTACCTCGCAGCCTCCCCAGACCTTATCCCGCGAAGCCGCAGGAGCGCTGGGAAATCTATACCTGTATTACCACGACCGCGTCTGTCCGCTACAGACCCTCGCCAAAGACTTTACCGTCAAGGTTTACGGTCAGCCCCGTTACAAGGGATTGACACCCGAGCAGGTACTTGCCGGATGGTTCTTCTATTACGATGACTGGAAAACCGAGCCGATGATTCGCATCAAAAGCCGGGAGATCCGCCGACTTCTCGGCATCGACAGCGAATATGCCGCACTGACCGATTTTATGAATGGAAACGGATTTAAACTGGACCGGCTACTGTACGGCGATACCTTGACCGACCGCCGGGGAGCCGAAGAAGCCAATGAGAAATTCAATCTGATCAGCATGGTCAGCACCGGCAGCCTCCTCCGCATCTACCCGTACCGACCGGCCGACGGTTCCCCTGTCCGCTGGTTTTCGTTCAGCGATGAACTCCCGAAAGAACTGCCCGACGACCAGTGGCTTTTCATCCGCAACAGCATGGGGCTGGTAGCCGAACAATGGATGACCGGACATCCCGAAGAAGCCATCCGTCTTATCTATAAAATCAGAAGCTATCAGCAGAAGACCGTCCCTCACGACTTGCCATCCGATGCCCGCTTCCGAGCGGAGAAACTCTACAACCGGCTCAACTATACCCGGATGTTGGCCATGGGTTGCCTGACAATCGGCATATTGGCCTTCTTTTACTATACCCGTCGGATGATACAGTCCCGCCCCCGGAACGGACGGACAGCCCGTATCATTCACGGCACCTTCCTCAGCCTGTTGGTCGGAATACTGGTCTACCTGGCTTTCCTCATCACCTTACGGGGATACATCAGCCACCACCTTCCGCTGGCCAACGGCTACGAGACCATGCAGTTCATGGCAGCCTGTGCCATCCTGCTCACCTGCTGTTTCTGCCGGCGATGGAAAGGAGTGGTCGCTTTCGGTTACCTCACCTGTGGCCTGTCCTTGCTGGTTGCCATGCTCGGCGAGGCCAATCCTCCCATCACCCGGTTGATGCCCGTGCTGGCCTCTCCTCTGCTGAGTTCGCATGTAGTCAGCATCATGGTTGCCTATACCCTGCTGGCTTTCATCATGCTCAACGGAGTGACCGCCCTCCTGCTCCACCATACCCGTCCGGACAGCGAAGCGCAGGTTGTACGCCTGTCCGTCATCAGTCGCATCCTGCTCTATCCGGCCGTCTTTTTCCTGACAGTCGGTATCTTTATCGGAGCCGTCTGGGCCAATGTTTCCTGGGGACGCTACTGGGGATGGGATCCTAAAGAAGTCTGGGCACTCATCACCCTGCTTATTTATGCGGGAGCCCTCCATCCCGATTCTCTGCCAGTTTTCCGGAAACCGCTCTTCTTCCACGGATTCGCTATCCTGGCTTTTCTAAGCGTACTGGTCACTTATTTGGGAGTAAATTTTTTCCTGGGAGGAATGCACAGTTATGCGTTAAGTTAATCCTGATTACTCATTAATACTGATTTCAATATAGCCATGAAAAAAATAAACAACCACACACGTACAGAAATATCCCGTTTCATTCCTTCGACAGGAATCTGTGAATATCATGCAATCATTCACATCACCCGTCCGGAATTGACTTTCGACCAGCAGTTGTCTGCCTTGCTCGATGCTTATGATTATCTGCTGAAGCACGAAGCAAACGGAGCGAAAGCCGTCTTCAAACGATTTTTTCTGAGCGATGCCGCCAATCAGACCGACCTCCTCCTGGCTACTCTGCCGGAAAACACAGCCTGCGCCTGCTCCATCGTGGAACAACCTCCATTGGACGGTACCAAAATAGCCCTATGGGTCTATCTGCAGACTGATGTTATCCCCCAACCCTTTCCTGGCAGATTGACCGGATTTAGCCACAATGGCTATACCCATCTCTGGACAGGCAGCCGCATTCAGTACGGAGAATCTTCAGAACACCAGACACGCCTACTGCTGAATGATTACCTGCTTCAACTGATGGAGAACGGTGGAACGCTGGCCGCCAACTGTCTGCGCACCTGGTTCTTCGTCCAAAATGTTGATGTCAATTATGCTGGAGTAGTCAAGGCCCGTAACGAGGTCTTCCATACCCAAAACCTGACCCCTGAAACCCACTTCATTGCCAGTACTGGTATCGGCGGCCGCCATGCAGACCCGAAGGTTACTGTCCTGATGGATGCCTATTCCGTATTGGGCATCTCGCCAGAACAGGTCCGCTACCTTTATGCCCGTACACACCTCAACCCGACCTACGAATACGGTGTCAGTTTCGAACGGGGAACCTGTGTGGATTACGGTGACCGTCGCCATACCTTTATCTCCGGTACAGCCAGTATCGACCATCGGGGACAGATTGTTCATCCCGGAGATGTCTGCCAACAAACCTTCCGCATGTGGGAAAATGTAGAAACCTTGCTCCACGAGGCAAGCATGGAGTTCTCCGATATGGGAGCTCTCATCGTCTACCTGCGCGACATAGCCGATTATCAGGTAGTCCAAAAACTTTTCCAGGAACGTTTCCCCCAACATCCTACCATCATCGTACTGGCACCGGTCTGCCGTCCGGGCTGGCTGATTGAAATGGAATGTATGGGTGTACGTTTCACCCCTCATCCGGAATTCCGGAACTACTGAAACAAAGGTTCCCTTCCATCGGATAAAAAAATCCAATAGAAGGGAACCATAAAAACGACTGTCAGCTTCCCCAACCGACAGACATCAAGTTGTTCATTTCATCATCAATACACCTCAACTTTCGCAGCCAACGCCTTGCATTTGTCACGCAAAGCATCCAGATTGCCGTCCGGTTTGTCGTAGCAGACTACCACTCCCATACGACGGTTCAGGCGAGTATAAGGTTTACCGAAAATACGAAGGTAGGTATTTGGCTGCGAGCAGACCAGTTCTTCGCCCCGATAACGTGGAGCTTCCTGGCTGGCGATAGGCGACAGGATAACGGCACTCGCACCAATGTGTTCCTGGGTAATTCCCGGAATGGGCAAGCCCAAGATAGCATACAGATGCAGTTCGAATTCATTCAGATTCTGGGTATTGGCCAGCGTAACCATACCTGTATCGTGTGGACGTGGAGAAAGTTCGGAGAAATAGACTCCGTTTTCGTGGCTCAGGAAGAACTCTACTCCCCAGATACCATAACCCGTCAAAGCTTCGGTAACCTTGGCCGCCATCTGCTGGGCCTCAGCCAAGTGTTCCGGCGCAATATGAGCCGGCTGGAAACTTTCGCGGTAATCTCCACCTTTCTGTACGTGACCGATAGGCGGACAGAACAAGGTAGGTCCGTTCTTCTGGGTAACAGTCAGCAACGTGATTTCGCTATCGAAATGAATGAACTCTTCGACGATGAGTTCCTTGATGTCACCACGGCTACCGCTGCAACCATATTCCCAAGAATGTTCCAGGTCTTCCGGACCCTTGGCTACCGACTGTCCCTTACCGGATGAAGACATCAGCGGCTTGATGACACACGGGAAACCGATTTTAGCGGCTGCTTCCTTCAGTTCGTCCAAAGATTTGGCATAATAATACTTTGCAGTCTTCAGTCCCAGTTCCTTGGCAGCCAAATCACGGATAGCCTTACGGTTCATGGTGAAGTTCACTGCACGGGCACTCGGCACTACCTGGATTCCTTCTTTCTCCAGGTGATACAGACGTTCGGTACGGATTGCTTCGATTTCCGGAACGATGATGTCCGGATGATATTTTTCAACCACCTTATCCAAAGCATCTCCATCCAACATACTGAACACTTCGCACGCATCGGCAACCTGCATGGCAGGAGCATTCGCATACGAATCACACGCAATTACATACTGTCCCAGACGCTGAGCAGCAATCACAAACTCTTTTCCCAATTCGCCGGAACCCAGCAAAAGTATTTTCTTAGTCATAAGTCCTAAAATTAAACCTTCTTTTGGCAAAGATAGTGAAAGGTGAGCGGAGAGGCAAACGAAAAACAAAGTTTTTCAGGACAAAACATTAGGACGCACGAGCCGTGCGTCCCTACAAAAGTGGAAATATGTCAAAACGGAGAATAAACCACCGTGGAAATATTTCAAAAACAAATGAATCCCGTTCTCAATTTCAAAACGGAGGATAAACCACCGTTTTTCATTATTCATTATTCATTATTCATTATTCATTATTAATTATTAATTATTAATTAAAAAGGTGTTCTCCGGGAAAAGGAAAAGCGACGTATGGAATACACTATACATCATGTATCCTGCAGCTATCAACCATAACAGAATCAGCAATACTTTAGTCCAAGTAGACATAGGAGTCTGACGACCGAAACTCTGCATCAACAGCTGCAACAGACCAATGACCGGAAGCGCCACCACCATCAGCCCACAAAGAGCAAAAGTGATAGCCGGACCAGACATACTACCCAATGCCTCCCAATCTACGTATGGCATAATATGGTAGAAAATAGCTGGGACACTGGCCAGAACTCCTACAGCAGCCAAGGCCAAGGCAAAGAGTACGACCAAAGCTCCCAACAAGCAAGGCACCAGACAGATAGCAATGATAACCAGAATAATTTTCAGCACTCCCCCGATAAAACGGGCAAAACCGCTTGCCAGTTGATGCAGAAACGACTGGGTCTTTTCTGAACGGATAGATTCATTCACCCGTTCGAAACCATCGGTTACCGTCTTTCCGATATTCTCCACATTCACCGGCTCTCCCCGCATCTGAAGCTTCTCTGTAGCAGTACGTGCCAAGGGCATGATTATCCAAGCTATCAGATAAATAAAAATAAACCCATGGAAAACAAGTCCTATCAGGATAAAAGCAAGACGAACCCAAGTAGGATCCCATCCCAGATAAGCCGCCAAACCGCTGGCCACACCTCCCAGAATACGGTCGTCCGGGTCGCGGAACAAACGGCGAGTTACCGTTTCCGAAGGGTCGGCATCAACAGTCTGTTGCGAAGTAGCCTCCCCTTCCTCCGAATCATCGTTCAAATCCTCGGGTTTTCCCATCCGGGAAATAACCGCTTCTACCTCCCGAATAGTCACTACCTGATGACCTTCGTGCAGATACTCGTTGAAGAGTTCGGCGATACGGTCTTCCATGTCGTGCACAATCTCGTCGGCCCCTTCGTGCTTCCGGAAGTGGTAACGGAGATTGTTCAGGTAGTTGTCCAATAAGATGTAGGCATCCTCATCAATGTGATAAACGGTACCTCCCAAATTGATTGTCAATGTCTTTTTCATGATTGTGTAGTGGTTAATAGTTTATATCTTAAATGATTCACAGTATCGGAAAGTTCATCCCAAGCAACTTCCAATTCAGCCAAAAAATCCTCTCCCTGAGCAGTAAGCCGATAATACTTACGCGGTGGTCCCTGTGTAGATTCCACCCACTCGTACGAAAGCAGCTCATCGTTCTTCAACCGGGTGAGCAAAGGATAGAGTGTTCCTTCGACCACTATCAACTTGGCTTCCTTCAATTTCAGAATGATGTCTGAAGCATACGAAGGCTCGCGATGGAGTAACAGCAGAATGCAATATTCCAGCATTCCTTTACGCATCTGTGATTTCACATTATCTACTTTCATTGTCCTTCAGTTTTGTATAACACAAATATATGCATTATTTAAATACCTTGTTATGCAAGGTACTATATTTTAATTATTTTAACAAGAATACCAAACAGAGACAAGTATCATAAGAAGGAAAATCTTATCTTTGCCGTCAGACAAATCAACTAAATCAACAGATACTATGTTTTACATCAGAAAAGCGACTACAGCGGATATTCCGCTAATTAACCACCTTGCACAACAAGTTTTTCCGGAAACCTACAAGAACATCCTCAGCAGCGAACAGATAGCGTATATGATGGACTGGATGTATTCACCCGAAAGTCTGCGTAAACAAATGGAAGAAGAAGGACATACCTACTATATAGCCTACGAGGAATGCGAGGCAGCCGGATATGTTTCCATACAGCCGCTGGAAAAAGACTTGTTCGAACTACAAAAAATCTATGTGCTGCCGTATTATCAGAAATACCACTTGGGCAGACAACTCTTTGAACAGGCAGTAAAGGCCATCCGGGAACTGCATCCGGAACCCTGCCTGATGGAGCTGCGTGTAAATCGCCACAATCCGGCATTGGGATTCTACGAACACATGGGAATGAAGAAACTACGCGAAGACGATTGCCACATTGGTAACGGATACTACATGAACGACTACATTATGGGATTAGACATCCGATAAATACAAATAAAACGACTACACGTTTTAAACAAAACGAACGGATGTTTGAATGAAAACATACGCATGTTTTACTTCAAACATCCGTTCGTTTTTTACAGCTCAGTCTCTGCTGGAAAACAACTGTGACTGCGCATTCCGAGTTTCGTACTCCAACAGGAAACGCTTTGCCTCCAACCCGGCGGCATATCCTGTCAACTGACCGGAACTACCTACCACACGATGACAGGGTACCACAATCAGCCAAGGATTGTCGTGACACGCTCCTCCTGCCGCACGGACCGCCTTAGGAGAGCCGACAGCCTCCGCCACTTGGGCATAAGTCCGGGTTTCTCCATAAGGGATATCCAGCAATACCTGCCAAACACGCTGCCGGAACGGAGTACCTTTCCAGGCCAACGGAAGCTGGAAATCCTTCCGCTGCCCCCGAAAATAATCGACTAATTGACTACAGGCCTCTTTCCCTACCGATGTTTCTTCCGGTACTGCTCCAATAGGTATCTCGTTCAATCGGATAGCCACCAATCGGTCTGACTCTTCACAGACCACCAGCTTTCCTATCGGCGAATCACAACACATGTAACGTATCATCTTCCGACATCCGTTATTCCCATACCAGATAAGCAGAAACCAACCAGTGGTTCAATTTATCACCGTCAACCGGCTCAGCTTCAGGAATATCTACTTTAAAGGTATGTTCACCAGCCGACAAAGTACCTAACTCAACAGTCTCCGGCAAGACATCACTACCCGGACACCAGTTGGAGCGGGAAAGATCGGACGAAGCCAGCGGTTCCTCCACTTCCTTTACTTCGTAACCGTTCTCACCTATATAAGCAGCCTCACGCTTGATGAGCCATACTCCAGTAGCAGGATTAAAACGACGGAATGAAGCGCAATCGTCACGCCAAGGAATAAAATCGAGAACGGTCTTACCATCTACCGACACAATATTCTGACGTTCCACAAACTCATCGCCACCACTATGGCCACCATGCCCGGTCACAATGTACTTCAACTGTACATTTTTGGCTTCGCGCGGCAAGGTAAATGTAGTCTCCACCGGCTTTCGGGCAAAGATATCGGGGTAAGTCTGACCGATATAATATACGGTATTCATCAAGGGAGTAACCTGGCGCTTCGGCAAAGCCTCGCAAGGAACATCGGTTTCCTTTACTTCAATCCGTACATCGGCCAGGTAGCCTTCCGGAGTCCAGGTATCAATAAAGACACCTACATAAGCTTCGCCTTCCAACATCGGATAAAGCGAAGTGATATCCTGTACCCAATTGACAGAAGTCTCCCACTTCGGAATATAAACAGGGCGGCGTTTGCTACTCAACGAATCATCAGGAGCACTGAAATGACCTACACCAAAAGGAGTCATGAAACGCATCAGCTCCACAGTAGGCAAATAATCCGGACCAGCTACAATCCCCTTCATGTTTTCCAGACGGGCTTCGTCAATTGCAGGAAACTCCCGCTTACCTTCAGCAATGCTCATGATATTTATCGGAGAATTCTTGGGAAGGACAAAAACAGAACCAGACTTGTCCCATCGGTCACCGTTAGAAGCCACCTGAACATGCAGCATTACTTTAATGTTCCGCTGGTATTCAGGAAGTTTTATCTTCTTCAGCAAAATACGTCCGTTTACCAGACGCATTACCCCATCTGCATCAGGAGCAGTGATATTCCCGATGGAATCCGGACAAAAGCGCACTCTTTCCTGTTTGAAAACCTGGAGACTGCAATCTCCTTTAGCAGGCAATTCCTTGTGTTCGACAGCAGAACCAGTCCATGTAAACAAACAAGCCGCTGCCAGAAATAAAATTTTTTTCAACATTGTAATACTTATTTTCAAAAATAGACAATTATCTGTTTACAGAATCAGAGCCGGACGAAACTGACAGCAACCCTTTCTATGGATTCCACAGTTTTCATCCGGCTCTTGATACTTTCCACTTCCTCCCTCGAACCCAAAAGGGGGGATACTTCTCTTTTATTGATGCTGTTCTCTCAACAGGTCATTTACTGTTTTCACCGGATTGAAGGTACTCAACGGAACTTCAACGAAAACAGTATTCCAGTCGCTCATTGATCCGTTCCACAATCCAGGCAATTCCAATGCTTTCAAGTCCTTACCGTTCTTTGACTTATAAGAGATGAAACCAGTAGCCTTGTCTACATAATTCAACAAATTGAACTTTTCACCTTTATAATTACGTACGGCACAAACCAAATCCACCGGATTGAAGTGTGTACCTTTCTCGAACATCGCTTTCTTTTCTGCATCGTTCATGTCAATCTGTGAACTTTCCAGGATCTGCAAAGAAACGGTACCATCCGGATTGTATGCCAGGAACGGACCACCACCCGGTTCGCCTACATTCTTCACCATACCGCAGACACGCATCGGACGATTCAGTTTCTTACGCAAATAAATAACCAAGTCGGCATCTTCCAAATCCTTCAGGTCAGCACGGCGACAGTGCAACTGCTGCTGAACGAAACGGATAATATTCTCCAGTTCATCATGACGGTAAGAGCCGCTATCCAACAGTTTCAAATATTCGAAAGCCTGCTTCTGCAAAGTTACAAGTACACCTGCCAGCAGTTTTTTATAAGTAACAGTATCGTCTTTCAAACGGTCAGGAACCACGTTATCAATGTTCTTGATGAATACAACATCAGCATCCAGGTCGTTCAGGTTCTCAATCAATGCTCCATGGCCACCCGGACGGAACAACAATTTGCCGTCTTTGTCGCGGAACGGCTTGTTTTCCATATCGGCAGCCACCGTATCGGTACTCGGTTTCTGTTCAGAGAAGCTGATGTGGTAATTGACACCGTATTTGGCAGCGTATTCGGCAGCTTTGCTGTCTACCAGTTTCTGGAACAATTCACGGTGTTCGGTAGAAACAGTGAAATGTACAAAAACATCGCCCGACTTACCGGCAGCATACAACGCACCTTCTACCAGATGTTCTTCCAACGGTGTACGTACCCCATCGGCATAACGGTGGAACTTCAGCAAGCCTTTCGGCAGCGAACCGTAATTCAGTCCGGCAGCTTCCAGCAGGTTAGCTACGACTGCCTTGTAGTTCTTTTCGGCAATCAACGCATCGATGTTCTTGCCGGTATTGTCCATACAGGCCGCATTCAGGTCGTTGTAGAAAGCGAAATTGTGGATGTGGTCGAAGAATTTCTTTTCAAAGTCAGTAGTAGGAACATCATAGTCAGCCCCCAGGAATTCAAACATATTCTTGAACATACGGCTGGCAGCTCCTGATGCCGGTACAAATTTTACGATTTTCTTGTCGCCTGCCTTGTAAGCGTCCCAAGCGGCCAGATAACGCTGCTGGTCTGCTTCAGCAGCCAACATAATGCCACCGTTTTCTACAGAGGCTGCAGCAGAAAGTTTCAGGAAGGGGAATCCTTTCTCAAAACATGCCAATTGTTCAGCGATTTTTTCTTCCGAAATGCCTTTCTTGGCCAATAATTCTTTGTCTTCGTGTGTCAACATATTTATATATTTTAGGTTATAGAATCTTCACCTGCATGGATTTAATGCTCAAAAATATAAAAAATAACGAAATTCTTCCCTAAAAACCAATAAAAAAAGTATCTTTACCCACAAAGAAAATTTTTAAGATTATGGAAGGAAATACTTTTTTCACTCCGCAAGAGCACGAACAGCTCATTACGCTATACAAAAGACTACTACAATTATCCAAAGATACGCTCCAGAAAGATGACTGCCGGAAGCTGAAAGCCCACCTGGTAAACGCCATGCAGGGAGGAAGCATTCCGCGCAACGTTTTCGGAATGAATCCCATCATCAAGGATATGCAGACGGCCATGATTGTTGCCGAAGAAATCGGCATGCGACGGGCCTCCATCCTGGGAATCATGCTCCACGAATCGGTGAAATACGGGCTCTGCACCCTGGAATCCGTAGAGCGCGAATACGGAAGTGACGTAGCAGGCATCATCCGCGGACTGGTGCGCATCAATGATTTATATGCCAAAAGCCCGACCATCGAATCGGAAAACTTCCGGAACCTGCTCCTCTCGTTTGCCGAAGACATGCGTGTCATCCTGATTATCATAGCCGACCGTGTGAACCTGATGCGGCAGATCAAGGACAGTGAGAACAACGAAGCCCGACTGGAAGTAGCCAACGAGGCAGCCTACCTGTACGCTCCCCTGGCACACAAGCTGGGACTCTACAAGCTGAAATCGGAACTGGAAGACCTGTCACTGAAATATACCCAGCATGACATCTATTACCACATCAAGGACAAGCTGAACGCAACCAAAGCTGCCCGTGACCGCTACATCGAGGCCTTTATCGAACCGGTGAAACGGAAACTGGAAGAAAGCGGACTGAAGTTCCACATCAAGGGACGGACCAAATCCATCCACTCCATCTACCAGAAGATGAAGAAGCAGGGATGTCCGTTCGAAGGAGTATACGACCTGTTCGCCATCCGCGTCATCCTGGATTCTCCGGAAGACAAGGAGAAGCAGGAATGCTGGCAGGTATATTCCATTGTCACCGACATGTACCTGCCGAATCCGAAACGTCTGCGCGACTGGCTGTCTGTGCCTAAGAGCAACGGCTATGAGTCATTGCACATTACGGTAATGGGACCGGAAGGGAAATGGGTGGAAGTGCAGATACGTACCGAACGGATGGACGAAATAGCCGAGAAGGGTCTGGCCGCCCATTGGCGCTACAAAGGCGTGAAAGGGGAATCGGGACTGGACGAATGGCTGAACTCTATCCGGGAGACCCTGGAGAATGCCGACAGCGACATAGAGGCCATGGACCAGTTCAAGCTGGATTTATATAAGGAGGAAGTGTTTGTCTTCACTCCGAAAGGAGACCTGTACAAGCTGCCGCAGGGTGCCACCGTGCTGGACTTCGCCTTTACCATCCACACCAACATCGGCTGCCACTGCATCGGTGCGAAAGTGAACGGTAAAAACGCCCAGGTACGTCAGCCACTGGTCAGTGGCGACCAGGTGGAAATCATGACCTCGTCTACCCAGACTCCGAAACAGGACTGGCTGAACTTCGTGACCACCTCGAAAGCCCGTACCAAAATTCGTCAGGCCCTGAAAGAAATGGCCGCCAAGCAGACACAGTTTGCCCGCGAAACGTTGGAACGGAAATTCAAGAACCGCAAGATAGAATACGATGAAGCCATCCTGATGCGCCTCATCAAGAAGCTGGGCTATAAGACCGTAACCGATTTCTACCGGAGCATCTCCGACGAAAGTCTGGACATCAACACCCTCATCGACCGTTACGTGGAAATGCAGCGGAAGGAAACCGAACAGCGGGAAGAAGTCAGCTACCGCAGTGCGGAAGGGTTCAACATCCAGCAGGCTACCGATGTCAAAGACTATTTCAAGGATGATGTGCTGGTCATTGACCAGAACCTGAAAGGCATTGATTTCAACCTGGCCAAATGCTGCAATCCGATTTACGGCGATGAAGTTTTCGGATTCGTCACCATTTCGGGAGGTATCAAGATACACCGCTGCGACTGTCCGAACGCCAAGGAAATGAGGGCACGCTTCCCTTACCGTATCGTCCGGGCACGCTGGGCCGGTAAGAGCCAAGGAAAACAATATCCTATCCGGCTCCGTGTAGTAGGCCACGATGACATCGGTATCGTCACCAACATCACCTCCATCATCAACAAGGAAACGAATATCCTGTTACGTTCCATCAGCATCGATTCGAACGACGGACTCTTTTCGGGCATGCTGACGGTGATGGTGGACGACAACACGAAACTGGAAGCGCTCATCAAGAAAATAAAGACCGTAAAAGGAGTCAAGCAGGTAAGCAGGGGGTAAACGGACCGTTTCCGAGGAAACGGTGTGGCTGCCACCGGTCTGTTAATAATCCTAATCAAACAGAAGATAATACAAACAATATCCGTATATTTGCGCCGGTTTAAAAATAAAACGATAATGAAAAAAATTATTAGCACGTTGCTCTTCCTGGTAATAAGCACCGTCTTTGTATGGGCACAGGGAACAGCACAGATTTATTTTGAAAAGACAACCCATGACTTCGGTATATTTTATGAAGACCATCCGAAAGTAACCTGTAAATTCAAATTCACCAATACCGGAGACGGACCGTTGGTTATCCATCAGGCTATCGCTTCATGCGGATGTACCGTTCCCAAATATCCGAAAGAACCTATCAGACCGGGCGAAACCGGTGAAATCACCGTGACCTACGACGGAACAGGCAAATTCCCGGGACATTTCCGGAAGACTGTCACCCTGCGTACCAACGCCAAGGATGAAATCACCCGCCTGATTATCGAAGGGGACATGCAACCGGCGAATGCCAGAGTGGAATAGACACAACATCTTCTTCATAATAAAATGGGATGGGATTCCACTGACTGAAATCACTTCCTGATAAAGATTCCCGCAAAGGAATCGGACCAATCTCCTTAAGAACGACTTCCGTTCATAAGGAGATTGTTGTTTTTTAACCGTTTTCAATACCTTCAGGCGTGAATCTGACGTAAAATAAGCCTGTTCTTTCGCCGTTCAAGCTATTTTTCGTACATTTGGACACGAAAAAAGTCAAATCATTCACACTTATAATTGAAAACACACATGAAAGAAGAACTTGAAAAGCAGGTGGGACTCCCTGAAAACGCGTTCCGCCCGTTGAAGCCCGGTGAGAAATACGAGCCGTTGATGTCGCCGGACAAGGAGTACCCCGAAGTTAATTTCCGATCTGTCTCGTGGGGTATCATCATGGCTATTATCTTTTCGGCAGCAGCAGCCTTTCTTGGACTGAAAGTAGGACAAGTATTCGAAGCCGCCATTCCGATTGCCATCATCGCCGTAGGGGTGTCAAGCGCCACCAAGCGGAAAGGCGCCTTGGGAGAAAACGTCATCATCCAGTCCATCGGTGCCTGCTCGGGCGTGATTGTAGCGGGAGCCATCTTTACCCTGCCTGCCCTTTACATTCTTCAGGAAAAATATCCGGAAATGACCGTCAACTTCATGCAGATGTTCATCAGCTCCCTGCTGGGTGGTGTATTGGGCATCCTCTTCCTGATTCCATTCCGGAAATATTTCGTCAAGGAAAAGCACGGCGAATACCCCTTCCCGGAAGCGACCGCCAGTACTCAGGTCCTCGTATCGGGCGAGAAAGGCGGGGACCAGGCCAAGCCACTGCTGCTGGCCGGACTCGTCGGCGGTCTGTATGACTTCATCGTAGGTACCCTGGGATGGTGGAACGAAAACTTTACCAGCCGGGTATGCGGATGGGGCGAAGCCCTGGCCGACAAATTCAAGCTGGTCTTCAAAATCAATACGGGAGCCGCAGTCCTGGGACTGGGCTACATCGTGGGACTGAAATATGCCGCCATCATCTGCGCGGGTTCCATCGCCGTCTGGCTGATTATCGTGCCGGGACTTTCCCTGATTTGGGGCGACCAGGTACTGAATGCATGGAACCCGGACATCACCTTGGCCGTCAAGGACATGACTCCGGAACAGATTTTCAGCGAATACGCCAAGAGCATCGGTATCGGAGGTATCGCCATGGCGGGTATCATCGGTATTGTCCGTTCATGGGACATCATCAAAAGCGCCGTCAGCCTGGCCGGTAAAGAAATGGGCGGCAAGAAAGTGACAGAGACCACCGAACGTACCCAAAAGGATTTGTCCATGAAATTCATCGCTTTCGGTTCCATCTTTACCCTGCTGCTGATTCTCGCCTTCTTCTACTTCGATGTAATGCAGGGAGATGTAATGCATACTGTTGTAGCCATCTTGCTGGTAGCTGTCATCTCGTTCCTGTTTACCACTGTAGCAGCCAATGCCATTGCCATCGTGGGAACGAATCCCGTATCGGGTATGACCCTGATGACCTTGATTCTGGCATCCGTCATTATGGTGGCCGTAGGTTTGAAAGGGACTACCGGCATGGTAGCGGCTTTGGTTATGGGCGGTGTGGTATGTACCGCACTTTCGATGGCAGGCGGTTTCATTACCGACCTGAAAATAGGTTACTGGCTGGGAAGCACTCCCAAGAAACAGGAAAGCTGGAAATTCCTGGGTACACTGGTATCTGCCGCCACAGTAGGCGGAGTCATTATGATACTGAATGATTCATACGGATTTACCAGCGGACAACTGGCAGCTCCGCAAGCCAATGCCATGGCAGCCGTCATCGATCCGCTGATGAACGGAGTCGGCGCTCCGTGGCTGCTGTACGGTATCGGCGCCATGCTGGCTCTCGTGCTGACCTTCTGCAAGGTGCCAGCCCTGGCTTTTGCCCTGGGTATGTTCATCCCGCTGGAACTGAACCTGCCGCTGCTGGTAGGAGGAGCCATCAACTGGTACGTCACCACCCGCAGCAAAGACGAGGCTGTCAACTCGGCCCGTGGTGAGAAAGGAACCCTGCTGGCTTCCGGATTCATTGCCGGCGGTGCCCTGATGGGAGTAGTAAGCGCCATCCTGCGTTACTGCAACGTGAATGTCATCAACGACTCATGGCTGAACGATCCGATGAGCCAGGTGGTATCGCTCGTGGCCTACATCTGCCTGATTGTCTTCCTGGTGAAAGCCAGCATGAAAATAAAGAAAGGGGTCTAAGTACTGAAAAGTCTTTGAAAATAAAAGAAAAGACAACCGGAGTTTGGCAGAATCAAATAAAAGCACTACCTTTGCACCCGCTAATACGGGTTATTAGCATAATTCAAATCATTCACATTAAAAAATCAACATTAAAATGGCAACTAAAATCAGATTGCAGAGAAACGGACGTAAAAGCTATGCGTTCTATTCAATTGTTATTGCAGATGCAAGAGCACCACGTGATGGTAGATTTACTGAAAAAATTGGTACTTACAATCCGAATACCAATCCTGCCACAGTAGATTTGAATTTTGACCGTGCATTGTACTGGGTTATGACTGGTGCACAGCCTACTGACACAGTACGTAACATCCTGTCTCGTGAAGGTGTTTACATGAAGAAACACTTGCTGGGCGGTGTAGCAAAAGGTGCATTTGACGAAGCACAGGCTGAAGCTAAATTCAACGCTTGGAAAGAAAACAAACAGTCAGGTCTGGCTGCTTTGAAGGCTAAAGAAGAAGAAGCTAAGAAGGCTGAAGCTAAAGCACGTCTGGAAGCAGAAAAGAAAGTAAACGAAGAAATCGCTAAGAAAGTAGCTGAAAAGAAAGCTGCTGAAGCTGCTGCAAAAGCAGAAGCAGAAGCTGCCGCTAACGCTGAAGCTGCTCCGGCTGAAGAAGCAACTGAAGCTTAATTCTTTTTTACTGCAAGAAACACGGAAAAAGGTGTGTCGGGAATCTCCTGACACACCTTTTCTTTTTCAGACCGCAGCCAAGGCCTGCTCCAAGTCGGCCAACAAATCATCAATATGCTCTATACCGACCGACAACCGCACGGTTCCTTCCGATATCCCCTGCTCGACCAGTTCCTGCGCCGTAAGCTGCGAATGGGTAGTGCTGGCCGGATGAATCACCAGCGACTTGGCATCGGCCACATTGGCCAACAGGGAGAAGATTTCCAGGCGGTCGATGAAACGGAAAGCCTCTTCCCTTCCACCTGCCAGGGAGAACGTAAAGATAGAACCCGCACCTTTCGGGAAATACCGCTGATACAACACATGGTCCGGATGACCGGGCAACGAAGGGTGATTCACCTGCTGTACCTTGGGATGAGCCTGCAGGAACGCTACCACTTTCAAGGCATTTTCGACATGACGTTCCACACGCAACGACAGCGTTTCAAGTCCCTGAAGCAGCAGGAAAGCATTGAAGGGACTGATACAAGCTCCCGTATCACGCAACAGGACAGCCCGGATACGTAACACATACGCTGCCGCACCAGCCGCCTCGACAAAACGGACACCGTGGTAATTGGGGTCCGGTTCGGTCAGTTGCGGGAACTTACCGGAAGCAGCCCAATCGAACTTTCCGGAATCGACTATAATCCCTCCCAAAGAGGTTCCGTGTCCGCCGATGAACTTCGTGGCGGAATGTACCACAATGTCCGCTCCGTGTTCCATGGGACGAATGAGGTAAGAAGTACCGAACGTATTGTCTACAATCAGCGGAATGCGGTGACGGTGGGCAATATCCGCTACTTTCTCCAGATCAATCAGGTTGCAATTCGGATTGCCGAAGGTCTCGATGAAAATGGCCTTTGTATGCTCCTGAATCGCCTGCTCGAAGTTATTCAAATCGCTCGGGTCGACAAACGAGGTCGTCACTCCATAGACCGGCAAGGTATTCGCCAACAGGTTATAGGTTCCTCCGTAGATAGTATTCGCCGCTACGATGTGGTCTCCCTGACGGGTGATATTCTGGATGGCATACGTAATGGCAGCCGCACCGGAAGCCACCGCCAGGGCCGCCACTCCCCCTTCCAACGCAGCGATCCGTTCTTCGAACACTCCCTGTGTAGGGTTCGTCAGACGACCGTAAATATTTCCAGCCTCTTCCAGACTGAAGCGGGCAGCGGCATGGGCCGAATCGCGGAAAACGTACGAAGTGGTCTGGTAAATGGGTACGGCACGGGCATCGGTCGCCGAATCCGGCTGTTCCTGTCCCACGTGCAACTGCAAAGTCTCGAAATGTAAGCTGTTTCTGTCCATAAGTCTATCAATGAATGTTTCTACTGACGACAAAGGTAGCATACGTAGATTTATCCACCAACATCTGAGAAAAATATAGAAAATATAACTATTTTTGCAGCAGGAAACAGAAAAATCAATCAGAAATACCGGCCGACTGCGTCCGGATAAAGAATATTATTCTATGGATACACTTGACAAGACCGACCTGCAGATACTGCGTATCCTGCAAGAGAATGCCCGGCTGACCACCAAAGAACTGGCCGCGCAAGTAAGCCTCTCCTCCACCCCCGTCTTCGAACGGCTGAAGCGGCTGGAGAATAAAGGATATATCAAGAAATACATTGCAGTGCTGGATGCCGACAAACTGAATCAGGGATTTGTGGTGTTCTGCAGCGTGAAACTGCGTCGGCTGAACCGGGATATCGCCACGGAATTTACAGAAATCATCAAAAAAATTCCGGAGGTAACCGAGTGTTACAATATCTCCGGAAGTTCTGATTACCTGCTGAAAATCCATGCACGTAACATGAAGCATTACCAGGAATTCATTCTGAACGTACTGGGTACCATCGACAGCCTGGGCTCGCTGGAAAGCATGTTCGTGATGGATGAAATCAAGCAGGATTATGGGATTCATATCTGAGCGGGGTTACCAGGCCCAGGCATTTACATCGTAAGCCGCTTCGACCGCTTCTTCGATATTGTCCGGCAGGTTACAGAAGAAATCAATACCCGTTTTCTTTTCCAGTTCGTCGATAGAAACCGCGCATTGTTTCAACTCGTCGGCCGAAGGATTACGGGGATGTCCTTCCTTGTGTTCCACCAGGAAGCCGATTGCCTGGAAAGAATCTCCTTTCTGTGCCAGCACGGCCATAAAATAATACTTCGGACAAGCCAGACCATGAATCGTGAAACCATTTTCATCGGTCGTAGGTGTACCACCCGATACCTTGGTTCCGGTGAAGTTCTTCAGAAGCTCGTTCATGGTTCCACCTTTGGCGACATATACCTTATCGAAAGTACCCGAAACAGTAGAACGCCCCCAGCTCTGAACACGGGCTTCCATTTTAGCCCAGAATCCACCGTTGAAGTCATTCAGCTGCGGAGACATGTTGCTGTAATAGAATGTCTGTTCATTGGCCTCCTTGCTATAGACACGGTCTTCGGAAGCACACAGGTGACCCTTATCGAAACCGTCGCTCTTGTGGTCTTCTTCCATCGTCCACATGTCCTCAGGCAGTTTCGGGTCGACCGCCCATGCATCGGTACGTTTCACGACATCGGCCGAGCTGGTACTGTCGAACGAGAAAGCCACCCAATTGGCATGGCGCATGTCCGGATTCCATTCCAACGCATAATTCAGCCGTTCTACTCCGTTCACCGTCACATAATGGTCGGCATACACGTAGCGGTCATCCAGACGAGGCATCTCATACCCGGTTACCGAAACATTCTCATAACCGGCATTGGCATTTACATTCTCGTTCGTAATAGCCACTGTTTCCGTGGCAATGACGTATTCCAGCGTCACCGCATTCCCGTCAATCTGCATCACCCGCATCTTCAGGAAACGGTACACCTGCATATCCCGGTAACGTACCCAATAGGCCCCATCCGGTACGACAGCAGCCGACGGCTGCCAATCCGCATTTGCAGGCACTTCGGCCATGTCGTCCAACCGATGGGCCGAAACGCTTACAAACGAATAGGCCGAGCCACAAAAAGATTTGTCCTGTATATAAAAAGAAGCATTGAAACCCTCCGGCTGGCAAGCAGTAAATCCCAATGCAGGATTCTCATATCCCTTCAGGACAGAAGTATATGCACCGTCCTGCGTAGTTTCCACATAACCGTTAGGGAGCGTATTCTGCTCTTCACAACTCACATTGAACAGGCCCAATGCCAGTCCAAGTACCAGTAAATAGTTCTTCATCACTGATTCGTAACGCTATAGAATTAAAATAATCCGCCGGTTCTTCTTCCATCGCACGAAAGAAGAGCCAGCGGATGACACTATTTCAAATTATTCAGCCTCGTTGACCAAGACATTCTTGATTTCCCAGGTAGGAGCCGCACTGCTAGAGCTCTTGTAGATGAACGCAAGGCGTACTACCTGACCTACATAACTGCTCAGGCTATATGGACCGACCTTGTAGAAATCCCAACTCTGACCGTCAGACCACTGGGTTTCGTCCACTTCCAGGGTTTCCCAGGTAGCCGTTTCCACATTGTCGACATAATCGGTAGAAACCTTCACCATCATGTATTCAGAAATCGGATTGCCGTTCAGGTATCTATGGGCTTCCTCGAACGACAGCTGCGGAGCCATGGCTTCCGATAAGTCGATGGCCGGAGTCAGCAACCAGCTTTCTGTTTCATAGTTGGTATTGTTCATAAAGGCAGAAGCCTTCCAACCGTAGCTGGCATCGCTCTTCCATACATAGCTGACACCTGTCAACGCTACATCCTGTACCGTAAATCCACCGTCACTGCCACCAGTCAGTGCCTCGTCCAGATAAACACCGGCCTGTGCGGTATAACTTCCGTCGGCAGCCTTTTCAAAGATTGTCGTACGGGTAGAGTAATTGGTAGAGACAGCCCAAGTACCGTTGAATGTATATTCCTCTACAATCGGGTCGGCATCTGCCGCATTCTTGTAGACCACAGCTACCTGATCACCTTTCGCCGCATACGGGAATTTCTGAGTCAGATAAACCGGGAAGATAACAGACGGTTTGGAAACATATTCTGTACCCAGTTCCGCATAGAACTTCGGATCGGCAACCAATACATTGACATCTTCCTTCGAATATTCCACCCAAGCACCATCGGTGTAGACATAAAGAGCAGAAGAGTTGGCATAAGCGCCTGATGCACGGCTCATTCTCAACAGGGCAGCTTCCACTTCGTTTTCAGCGACTTCCTTGAACAGACATACATCCCAATATTTCGCATCCTTTTCCTGTACCAGGGTACTCTTGAGTTCAACAGTAGGTGCACAGGCATCCGTACTCTTGTAAACAAAGGCAACCACAATCTTCTTGCCCTTGAACGCACTCAAATCGATACGCTGGTCGGTGAAGTCCCATGAACTTCCGATGCCCGAAGCATCGTAAGCGACATCGGTCCATGTAGCGGCAGCCACATCACCCGTGTAGTCCGAAGCAACCTTCACCTGGAAGAAATCCGTAGCCTTGTTACCGCTCAGGAAATTCAGTGCCAGGTTGAAAGACAATACCGGAGCCGTAGCTTCCGACAGGTCAATTTCAGAAGAAACCACATAACTTTCAGAAGCCAGATTCTTACCACCTACGTATGCCGAACCTTTATAATAACCGTATGAATCGATTTTCCATACATAGGTAGAACCCTCCGGCAGCGTTACATCCTTGATGGAGAACTTACCGGTTTCAGTAGTCATCGGATCAGAAAAATAAGCATAGCTGGATTCCGGATAACATCCGTAACTGTATTTGTCATTGATATAAGTCAGCTTCACTGTCTTGTCCTTCTCTACATTCTTCAAGGCGAATGTACCGTCACCGTTGCTGTTCAGCACCCATTCCGCACCTTCTGTCGGCACTGTCTCGCTTACATTGAAGCTATTGTAGGTACCACTCATGTAGATATACTTGGACCAACCGTTCAACAAAGTAAAGCCCTTTTCGGTCTTGCCCAGTGTCACCACCTGTTCCGCTCCGTCGGCGTTGGCAATCACTCCGTTTTCACCTACCGTAATCGGAGCCGGATTCATATAGCCATAATTGTTGCTTTCCTTATCCAGTTTACCGAACGGATAATAGTTGCCGTCATCGGCCTTGGCAGCAATCACATAATTACCGGCCTCTCCATCGAAGGAAGTAACCTGCTGGTAGACCATCGGGATAACGGAACCGCCGCCTGCACTCGGCTCAAATTCCGAATAAGCATAGTTGACTGCCACCATATCGCCTTCGGCAGGCTTGTCGATTTTAGCGGCCAACACTTCAGGCAATTTCTTCAGAGTTGACGGAGAAAGGTAAGTAGCTGTAGCCGTTTCACCCCACACATTCCGGTAATCGGCATTCACCAACGTATATTCCTTCAGGTTCTTGAAGTCGGACAGATAAGTAGACGGTTCGCGATACATGTTATAGGAAACAGAGAAACGGGAACCGGCATCGGCCTGCGGGTACTTTTCTGTAATGAAAGCCGGCAGGAACCATTCGGCTTCCGTCTTGCTGGCGAAATACCGGTTTTTACCGATGGCCTCAAGAGCAGCTACGTATGTCCCGTTTTCCGGGTCTTTCGACAAGGCCACTTCCTTATTGGTCGCGTTATTGGCCACTGCCGCATAATCCGAAGCCTCCAATTTAATGGCAACTCCCTTCTTCACATCCGAAATCTGAGAGCCGATATTAAACTGGTCGTTATAGTCTTCGCACGCTGTCAAGGTAGCCAGCAATGCAGTTGATATAAATAATATTTTCTTCATAGATTCTTTGCTATTAAACGAGTGATTAGAAGTTTACTCTCAGTCTCACACTATAAGTACGTCCGAAAGCGTAATAACAATAGATGGTTTCATCGGAAACAGTTCCTGAACGAGGATTGTAAGCCTTTGAAATATACTGGTAATCAAGCAGGTTGTTCACGTTACCAGAAAGAACAGCGTCCAATTTACCTAACTTGAAACGATAAGAAGCATTCATATCAATCTGGCTGGCTGCCGGAACCTTCCACGGATCGGCGATACTGATTTCCTGTCCCAGCTTCAAATCACTACCACTGAATGAATAGTAAGCATAGTTACGTCCGTAATAAGTCCAGTCTGCTCCTACACGGATAGACTTGCCAATCTTGAATGTAGCGCCCAGTGCGGCGGTTGTCTGTGCAGAACCTCCCACACGTACCCCTTTCAGATTAATGGAAGCAGAAACATGGTCCGGAGCACCGATACCGCTTGCCTGTGTACCATCTTCTTTCAGCGGCATACCTGCATCATCGTATGCGTAACCAGTAGCGTTGCTATCCCATTTCCAGTCACCTAAAGAGAACATACCCGTAATATCCAACCATTTAAGCGGCGTAATCTTCACATCCAGTTCTACACCTTTGTGAAGAGCATTTACACCTGTCATATTCATATAGTATTCGGTACGTTCCTGATTGTCGAGCTGACCGGATTTAGTCATCGCCTTATCCAACCACTTGGTCCAATAAGCATTTACATTGGCAGTCAACCAGCTGTTACGGAAACCATATCCCAATTCGAAAGACAATACCTTTTCATTTTTGGCATCCTTATTGATGGCATGACTGGCATTGGCCTGCATGAAAGCACCGTAAGAGAATTTCGGCGCACGGCTGATATAACCTAAATTGAAGAATACATTGTGATTGTCGGTAATGTTATAGTTCGCACCACCCTTGGCAGTAAAGCCGATGAAACTGATGTTGTCTGATTTTGCATGAGCCTTGTCATAGAACAGACGGTCGTAACGCCAGTAAGTAGTGTTCGACAATGAACCGGCCACGAACGCAGACAACTTGTCTTTGTTAAACTCTGTCTGGAAGAAGGCACCTTCCTGCAACACATGTCCGTCATAATCACGGTAAACAACGTCGCCTACCCCTAATTTCTGGTATTTCCACATCGGGTCGGCAGCCGCACTGTTGTTTTCGGGCAGCACATCTCCACGGGTAGAGTCCATGAAATACTGTCCTCCATACAAGTCAGAAATTTCATTGGTATGTGTACCTTTATAATAACGGAAATCCACACCGCCATAGAAATCGATGTATTTACCGAACTTGGTGGTATAGGTAGACAACAATCCGTACCAGTTGTGATAGTTCTTCGACAGACTCATGGCCAACATAGAACCGTATTCACTTTCCGCATTGATATCCTGGATGGCTCCGTAATCGAAAGTACCGTCCGGTTTACGGAATTTAGTCTGCAGTGTACCGTAGTTGGCACCTCTCCAATCCTGATAAGAATATCCATAGTATTCGTTACCCTGTCCGGAATAACCGTAACCTCGACCGATAGAAACGTATGCCACTGTACTCAAAGAAGACTTTTCATTAATCTGCCACTGGTGGTTCAGACTGATCTGAGGCTTGTGGTAAGAATTGTATTCACTGGTTCTTCTGCGACCTTCGTTATCGAAACCGTAAGTAGAATTGTACTTATAGTTCTTGATACCATATACCTCTTCCGTCATCTTCCAGTCTGCGATAGTCAGGGCACCGTTACGCTGATAGTGAGTCTGCGGCGCGCCAAACACTGTAAATGACAACTGATGGGCATCATTCAATCGCTTGGAAATATTCAAGAAATAATTGTAACCTTCGAAATCCAGTCCCTGAGCGTATCCGTTACCCCAATTCTTGGAACCCAGCAAAGTCATGGCCCAGCCCGATTTGGTAAGTCCGGTAGAAACACTGAACAGAATCTTGTTCATGCCATCGTTACCCAACGCATAAGATACGGTTCCACCTTTCTTGCTTTCCAGACTCTGTGTGATGATGTTGATGGTACCACCGACAGAAGGAGCCGATACCTTCGAAGCACCCAGACCACGCTGCGTCTGCATGGTACGTGTCACATCGGTCAGTCCGGCCCAGTTTGACCAGTAGACACCCCCCCATTCCATATCGTTCATCGGGACACCATTCACCATGACAGCAATATTCTCATTGCCGAATCCACGCATATAGATTTCGGAGTCACCATAACCACCACCATCTTTATTGGCATGAACACCCGGAGTAGATTTCAAGATTTCAGGAAATTCCTGTGTACCCAATTTTTCTTCGATGAAATCCATTGCAACGCTGGAAACGGCTACCGGAGTCTTACGTGCCACAGCAATCTGCGAAGTGATGACCACATCGCCCAATACATGAGCATCGGGGTGCAGACGGACAGTTCCTAAATCGACATTACCTTTCTGGGTAACCTTCATCGTCTCGTCCTTATACCCCAGGTATTTGAATTCGACGGTTGCGCCCGAAGTGGTAATTTTCAACGTAAATAAACCGTCCATGTCGGTGACAGCACCTACCGTTTGTCCTTTGACCGAAACCGTTGCACCAATCAGCGGCTCATCAGTTTCCGCATCTACGACCTTACCTTTCAATGTAGCCTGAGCTACAGCCGTTGCAATACTACATGTAAAAAGTACTGCAAACAAAAGGAAATGTTTCAGATGTTTTTTCATAAGTCTGTTTTAGTTTGTTTAATGAATAAAAAATGAAAATGTATACAAAAATAACATTTTCAGCGAGATAATTCATGACATTCTTATGGAAATTCGCCGCAGAAAGAAAAATTTAACAAATATTTGGCAACCATTCTTAAATCTTTACACCTGAAGAGGCATAAAAACCCCTATTCCTGTTTACTCAAAAACGTCCGTTCGTTTGATGTTATACGAACGGACGTTTTCATGAAAACGAACTCATGTTTCAACTAAAACATGAGAATATTTTTTGTAGCGGTCAATCTTCCATTAATTTCCGGTAACGAACACGTTTCGGTTCTACGTTACCCATACGTTTCATCTTGTTTTCTTCGTATTCTGTATAAGAACCTTCGAAATAGAAGACTTCACTGTTACCTTCGAAAGCCAGAATGTGCGTACAGATACGGTCGAGGAACCAGCGGTCGTGACTGATGACTACGGCACATCCGGCGAAATCCTCCAGACCTTCCTCCAAAGCACGCAGGGTATTCACATCGATATCGTTGGTCGGCTCGTCCAGCAAAAGTACGTTACCTTCTTCCTTCAATGCCATCGCCAGGTGCAGGCGGTTACGCTCACCACCCGAAAGCATACCACAAAGCTTTTCCTGGTCGGAACCGGAGAAATTGAAACGGCTCAGGTATGCACGGGCATTCACATCGCGGTTTCCCATACGAATCAAATCGTTACCGCCGCTGATGACCTGATAAACCGTCTTGTTCGGATCAATGTCACGATGCTGCTGGTCTACGTAGGCCACCTTTACGGTTTCGCCCACTTCAAATTCCCCTTTATCAGCCTTTTCAAGCCCCATAATCAAGCGGAACAGCGTTGTCTTTCCGGCACCGTTCGGACCGATGACACCTACGATTCCGTTCGGTGGAAGCATGAAGTTCAAATCGTCGAACAGCAACTTGTCGCCGTATGCTTTGGCCACATGTTTCGCTTCGATAACCTTGTTGCCCAGACGCGGACCATTCGGGATAAAGATCTCCAGCTTTTCTTCCTTCTCCTTCACATCCTCGTTCAAGAGCTTGTCGTACGAATTCAAACGGGCCTTACCCTTGGCCTGACGGGCCTTCGGAGCCATGCGTACCCATTCCAACTCACGTTCCAGCGTCTTTCTACGCTTGCTGGCTGTCTTTTCCTCCATCTCCATACGCTTGGTCTTCTGTTCCAACCAGCTGGAGTAGTTACCTTTCCAAGGAATACCTTCGCCACGGTCGAGCTCCAGAATCCATCCGGCTACATGATCCAGGAAGTAACGGTCGTGTGTAACGGCAATCACCGTTCCTTCATACTGCTGCAGGTGCTGTTCCAGCCAGTCGATACTTTCCGCATCCAAGTGGTTGGTCGGCTCGTCCAGCAGAAGGATATCCGGTTTCTGCAACAACAGGCGGCACAAGGCAACCCGGCGACGTTCACCTCCCGACAGATTCTCTACCAACTGGTCTTCTGGCGGGCAACGGAGGGCGTCCATGGCACGTTCCAGCTTGCTGTCCAGGTTCCAGGCATCGGTTGCATCGATGATATCCTGCAGTTCCGCCTGACGGGCAAACAGCGCGTCCATCTTCTCCGGGTCTTCATAATATTCCGGCAGCCCGAACTTATTGTTGATTTCCTCGTATTCAGCCAAGGTATCTACCACTTGCTGTACACCTTCCATCACCACTTCCTTTACGGTCTTGGTATTGTCAAGTACCGGCTCCTGAGCCAGGTAACCCACCGAATATCCCGGTGAGAAGACCACTTCTCCCTGATAACTCTTGTCGATACCGGCGATAATCTTCATCAACGTAGATTTACCGGAACCGTTCAAACCGATGATACCGATCTTGGCACCATAGAAAAAGGATAGGTAAATGTCTTTCAATACCTGTCTGTTGTTCTGGAAGGATTTGCTTACTCCCACCATTGAGAAAATAATCTTCTTGTCGTCTGCCATATTCTTTTAACTGTTAAAAATAAAATCAAATCTTTCTTCGCTCCATCTGCTTCCGATAATAACGGTGCACTGCCAACTGATAAGCTATCAGTCCGACCAGACATACCACCAGGGCAACAATGAAAGGGTTACCGGATGGAGTAGCCGCCGTCCATTTACCGGACATGACTCCCAACAGGATACCCAGCTCCCACAACAGCTGATAGGTATGATAGCCTGTTCCACGTTCACAATGCAGAGGAAGCTGTATCATCACAAAAAGGAATTGCGAAATAGAAGCTGCAGCCCCCAGTCCTATCAGGAATCCGGCTCCCCATAAATGAATGCCTGCATCCGAATAATAGAGAACCAATAACCCCGCCCCTGTCAGGAGCTGTCCGATAGTCACCAACAGACGTCCGTCGGCACGTGTAACCGTAGCAGCCTTCAGGAACAGGAAACAGATAAAACCGCCACCTATGCAAAGATAGAAAAAAGAATCATAGATTGTACTGAGAATCATTCCCAGAACAAAAGGTACGGCCATCATATTCAATCCCGGTCCCAGTGAACGGAACAGGATGAAACGGTCGAATGACAGAAGCGGAAGTTCCAAAGGAGCCCGGAAAGTCACTGTAACCATGGAAATCAACAGGATAGCACCTACCGACAGGAATGCCGAACAATAGGTCAGCTGCGGGAAGGTCAGCAGAGTCTCTGCGTGATATCCGCCCATCAGACCGGCTATCATACCGAATATGCCTGCCCACGTGAAGCAGACATTCGCCTGATTCCGCTTCTGGCTGGGAGTCACATCAATGACCAACGTACTTCCCGTAGCCATCAGCACGACGGCAAAGGCTGCCCCCTGAATCATCCATAGCAACCATAATGTCTGGAAATGTTCTACATACGGATAGGCCAGGCTGATGAGTGCCAACAACAGGATGCTGCGTATACAGACAGACTGCCGCTTGTATGTATCTACCAGATAATTGTTGAAAAGCCCCGGAAGGAAGAGTGATATACCGAAAACAGCGGTCACCCCTCCGGCATACAGGTCGGAACAGTGCCACTGTCTTACCATCCAATGATGAAAAACCGGAAACAGCATGTACACAGCTGCATGCAACAGCAGGTTGGCTATCACCAAAAAGCTGAAATTCCGGTTCCACAAGTTACTTCTGCCTCCCGAAGAATGCAGTATATCCATTGCCATAAGCGGAATCAATACTGCTCGGACTCGTTCGGGAAATCACAGGATTTCACATCAGAAACGTAGTTTCCGATGGCATCCGTCATGAGGGTGTGCAAATCGGCATACCGACGGAGGAAACGTGGGCTGAATCCCTTGGTCATGCCCAACATATCGGTAACGACCAGCACCTGACCGTCGACTGCCCCTCCTGCACCGATACCGATAACCGGGATCGTCAGCTCCTGAGCTACCCGGGCAGCCAGCGCAGCCGGAATCTTTTCAAGAACCAAGGCGAAACAGCCTGCTTCCTGCAACAGCCGTGCATCGCTCATCAGCTTTTCGGCTTCCGCATCTTCTTTGGCACGTACGCTGTATGTACCATATTTATTGATAGACTGCGGCATCAGTCCCAGATGTCCCATTACCGGGATGCCTGCACCGATGATGTGGCGGATGGTTTCAATCACTTCTTCTCCACCCTCCAGCTTCAACGCGTCTGCATGAGTTTCCTTCATGATACGGATAGCATTGCGGACTCCGTCGTACGGATCGGCCTGGTAAGAACCGAAAGGCATATCCACTACCACCAAAGCACGCTTCACGCCACGCATCACTGATTTACCGTGATAAATCATCTGATCGACTGTAATAGGCAACGTCGTGACATTACCCGCCATTACATTCGAAGCGGAGTCGCCGACCAGGATGACGTCAACGCCTGCTCCATCCACAATCTGTGCCATTGTAAAATCATACGAGGTGAGCATCGAAATCTTCTCTCCTCTTTCTTTCATTTCAATCAAACGGTGAGTCGTCACTTTACGTGTATCACCTGAAAGATATCCAGCCATAATTACCTTAATTTAAAAACGGGGCAAAATTAGGAGTTTTTAATGAGTTATACAAATTTTCTGAAATCTCTGACACAGCCAGAACCTGTAGAAAACGCCTCTCTACAAATCAGTTCCCGGCCAGAAGCTCCATCATCCGGGCATAACTGAATTCTGTAAAATCCGGAATCACCAGCCTGCATTTATCCTGAATGGCGGCAGCCGGGTTCGTCGTGCTCAGACCAACAACCGTCATACCGGCCGCATTACCGGCTTCCAGTCCATGGAATGAATCCTCGAATACCACGCAGTTCCCGATGACCGTATCGAATACCTTTGCACCCAGCAGGAAACAGTCGGGAGCAGGTTTCGAACGGGCAAAATCTTCCGAAGTCAGGATGCGGTCTACCAGCCCTTTCAATTCCGGATGAGCCGCATACACGTTCTGCATCTTCTGCTGATTGGAACTGGTCACAATGGCTATCTTCACTCCCTGCGAACGCAATTCCTTCATGAAATCGGCCACGCCGGGAATATAATCGTATGACATCTCGTTTTCATAACGGTTCAACGCGTCCGTGATTTCGGCCTGTTCCTTTTCCATACCGGAAAAATAGCGGTCGTATATCTGTACCAAAGTCTGGCCCTTGATAATTTTCCCGAAGTTCTCATATTCAGGCAGGTACTTTCTTCCTACCCCGTCCCAGAAAATCGTATACTGCGGTTCTGTATCGATAATCACACCGTCGCAATCGAAAAGTGCCGCAATTGTCTTTGTCTGATTCATTTTTATTTAGCTTGATTTAACACGGCAAAGGTCTTAAATATCCTTGCATCTTCCTAAATTTGATACTTAAAATAAATGAAAATGGACAAAAACAACCCACACATCCTCGGAACCGCTCCCATCGGCAAATTGCTGGTGGAATATTCCATACCGGCCATCATCGGTATGACACTGACTTCCCTGTATAACATCATCGACAGTATCTTCATCGGACACGGTGTAGGGGCACTCGCCATCTCCGGACTGGCCATCACCTTCCCGCTGATGAACCTGAACATCGCCTTCTGTACCCTGGTAGGAGTAGGAGGCGCAACCATGTCCTCTATCCGGTTGGGACAGAAAGACCAGACCGGCGCCGAGTATATCCTGGGCAATGTGGCTGTCCTCTGTGTCATCAATGCGGTAGTCTTCAGCGGAATCACCCTCCTTTTTCTGGAAGAGATACTACGCTTCTTCGGAGCCAGCGACTCTACCCTTCCCTACGCCTACGACTTCATGCAGGTCATTCTGTTAGGAAGCCCCATCTCGTTTGTCATGATTGGTCTGAACAACATCATGCGAGCTACGGGGTATCCGAAGAAAGCCATGCTTTCATCGTTACTGACCGTGGGCTGTAATGTTATCCTGGCTCCTATCTGTATCTTTGTATTGGAATGGGGTATCCGTGGAGCTGCGCTCTCGACCATCACCTCCCAGTTTGTCGGTATGATTTGGGTGCTCTCGCATTTCTACAGCCAGAAGAGTTTTGTCCGCTTCCGGAAATCCTGTTTCCGTCTGAGACTTCCCATCATCCGGAACATTTTCAGCATCGGCATGTCTCCATTTGTCATGAATGTCTGCGCCTGCTGCATTGTCATCTTCATCAACAACCGTCTGTTGCATTACGGAGGCGACTTATCCATCGGCGCTTTCGGCATCTTGAACCGTATCCAGATGCTTTTCGTCATGATTGTCATGGGAATCACCATGGGTATGCAGCCCATCAGCGGCTACAACTATGGAGCAAGAAATTTTGAGCGCGTCAAAAGAACCCTGAAACTGGGTATCATGGCCGGTACAATCATTACAACCGCAGGATTCATCGCCTGCGAATTGTTCCCTCAGGTGTTCGTCGGCATGTTTACAGACAACGAAGAGCTGACCCATCGGGCAAGCATCGCCCTTCAGATTGGCGTCGCCAGCTTCCCGGTCATCGGTGCTCAGATTGTCATCACCCAATTCTTCCAATCCATCGGAAAAGCCGCAGTTTCCATCTTTCTCTCCCTGTCCCGACAACTGCTCTTCCTGCTTCCGGGCCTGGCATTCCTGCCTCCCTTCTTTGGCGTGAACGGAGTATGGTCCAGCATGCCTGTTTCAGATATGCTGGCCTTCCTGACAGCGGTTGCCATGCTGATGCATCACATCAAAAAGATGAAAGAGACCTATCCTCTAACTGAACAATAGCAGGATATTCAGCGCCGAAACCACAACGGCTATCGAATAGAGGACGAATGTACTCCAGCGGGAATTGGCATAAATCCCCATCACCCGCTTGGAGGAAGTGAGCCCGACCTGCAGGAAAACGGTAAAAGGAAGCTGGACACTCAGCATCATCTGCGAAACAATCAAGCCCTGGAAAGGATTGTCTATAAAGAAGATAATCAGCAGGGCAATGCCTAAAGACAGCAGTACTCCCACCTTCGAGTGGATGTCCTTAATGTGATAAGACTCTCCGAACATGCCGGCAAAGATAGAACCTGCCGCCATGCCACTGGTCACCGTAGACGAGATACCCGCCATAAGCAACGCCAAAGCAAATACGATACCGGCATGACTACCCAACAACGGGTCCAACAACGATTTCGCCTGCTGCAACTCTTCTACGGGTGTCCTGTTTACGAAAAAAGTAGCGGCTGCCAGCAGAATCATGGCACTGTTGATAGCCCATCCGACTCCCATGGAAAGCAGGGTATCGTAAAACTCATATTTCAACAGTTTCCGGATAGAGGCCTCATCCTCACGGTTATACTCCCGGCTCTGTACCACCTCTGAGTGCAGAAAAAGATTATGCGGCATCACTACGGCCCCCAGTACACTCATGATAATCAGCATGCTCCCTTCCGGAATGCTGGGAACCACCCAAGAACGGGCCGCCAAGGGCCAATCCACATCAATCAGAAACAGTTCGTACAAGAAAGAAAGGCCGATAACGGATACAAAAGCGATAATCAACCGCTCAATCCGCTTGTACGAGTTGGTGAAAAGCATGACGGTTACCAATACGGCTGTCAGCAACGCCCCCCAGATGATGGGAACATCAAACAGCATCTCCAAAGCTATGGCACCTCCCAGAATTTCCGCCAACGAGGTGGAAATGGAAGCCAACACCGCACTGCCCAAAATAGGACGAGACACCCATTTGGGAGCATACTTGGTAGCAGCTTCACTCAGACAGAGTCCGGTAACAATCCCCAGATGGGCCACATTATGCTGCAGGACAATCAGCATGACCGTAGAAAGGGTAATCACCCAAAGCAAGGCATAACCATAATCGGAGCCTGCCGCAAAATTGGAAGCCCAGTTACCCGGGTCAATAAATCCGACAGTAACCAGGAGCCCCGGTCCGATGTATTTCAGAATATCCAAACCACCCAGATACCGCTGATGGTCCTTCCGTTTCAGTTCTTTGATAAAATTCCACATAGTCTTTTCTTAAATAATAACAAATCGTTTAAGAGACTGTTCAGTCGTTTGGATAGATACCGATAAAAAAGGCTTTCAAACACACTACCGTTCGAAAGCCCTCTTTCCATATCATTTCACATTCTTCATTTATTTCCACGTATTCCATCCGACAGCATCATTCCAAGAGATAGCCGAAGCATAGTAACTTTCCCACGAAGAAGAAACATTGCTGACCATTCCAGGGAGATACATGCCGATACCGCAGAAACGTTCCGCATCAGGTCTTATGGTAATGAATGTCCGTTCTACACAAGATTTGGCAATGACAGCTTCATCCAATGCCTGCTGGAAAGAAGCAGGTATGACACCTCCGTTCAACTGACGGACAAAATCGCCGACATCGAACGAAAAATTACGATACGAATTCTCACCATACTGCTGTACTGAATGAACATCAAAGTCCTGCAACCGATCTGCATGTTCCTGTAACTGCGCCGATACCGCCGTAGCCAAGCCCTCCATCTTTGAACAGTCAACCACTGCACAAGTTCCCCACTCGTTCTTGAAGTAATCGGCAAATGTGGTACAAAGTTCCTGATAATTGGGACTATCGGCATATAGATTCTTCATCAGGTATTTATAAGGGAATCCTTCAGCCGGTGTTTCCATGACTGAAGCGATGCAATAACGGGTCGCATTACGCAACTCATAGGCCACCTCAGCTGTTCCCATCATACAGGCATCGAACAAGACAAAATCCAGTTTCCCGGCAGAAAAGCTGTTTTCCAATACAGCAGCCAACTCGGGAACGTCAATGCTATACCCACCATCATCGCCAAATGAACGGGCTACGGTCTTGGCCCCCTTCATCCATCCTGTACCATGGGAACCATAAATCATACCATACGTATTCGAAGGGAATATCGCCTGCATATCGGCTATGACCTGCCGCATTACAACCGGGTCCGTAGCCACATGACTTGCAGATTCATACTGCTTTTTCACATAGGCAACCTTAAAGATTTCGCTGAAAGCTTCCTGAACTCTGGAGGTAGGGAAAGATCCCCACTGCCAAGGATCAGCGATCAGACTTTCAATATTTTCGACATCGACCTCCGCTACATTGTTCACCTGTCCCTTACCATCCGACTCAAAGCTTAAGATGCAAGGATAAGGCATGTCGGTATCCAACGGTTTCGGACGGTAATACACCGTTAAGGCGCAAGGTTTCTCCGAATGAATCAGGCTATAATACATGCTGACCACGTTATACTTCAGATACGAATCCAAATCACTACTCTGATTATTGGAAACCAGATAAGCCATGAGGGTACGCCCTTGTCTCTCCTCCTGTACGTCGGCAGGAATTTCATTGGAGCAGGATACAAAAAGGCAAACAGAAAACAATAAAAAAAGAATACGTTTCATAGCTTCACCACATTATTCCACAACAGCCTTTTCAAAACGAAAGGAATCTCCCAGATCTTTCAGAACCAAAGTATTCCCCTTCTGATATTTCTGCTTCAACTTACTAATTTCCTTTTCCAGCTTTCTTTTCTTTGTATTAAAGAACATGAAGCAAGTACGGTTCTTGCCATCCTGATGCTGTTCCAGATAATCCTTCAACTGCATACTGTAGAGAGAACGTCCGATCAACAAGCCTTTTGAATCCAAAGCCGCGCTGTCTACCAACTGAATATCAGTAAAATAAACGAGTGAATCTGTAAAGGATGCAGATACACCTGCCAAATAAACACCGTATGTATTTTTGTCTTTCGGTTCCTTACAGAATGCAGAAACTGCCAATATAGACAGTAAAAAGAAGCATAAAAATCTTGTATATCGCATAAGTCTCTAATTTATTGCGGACAAAAATAAGCAATTAAAGTTAAATAACCGAGGCTGTGGACATTTATTAACACAAAATCCGACAAATGCAAGCAGGTACATCCATCTCGACGAACAGCATGACCCACTGATTTCCCCGGGGAGCTCACCTGCTTTTCTTCCCAATCCCCATCTACCGAAGTGTATCAAATAAATAAGGTGTACTCCGAACGGAATACACCTTACTGTCTTTTTTAGAAATCAACCCTTATCTTATCCCAAATAAGACTTGAGCAACTTACTACGAGAATTCTGTCTCAATCTTCTGATAGCTTTTTCCTTGATCTGACGGACACGCTCACGGGTGAGCCCAAATTTGTCGCCGATCTCTTCCAACGTCATTTCCTGCGTGTTAATACCGAAAAACATCTGAATAATCTCTTTCTCTCTTTCGGTCAGCGTAGAAAGTGCTCTATCGATTTCTCTCGAAAGTGATTCATTAACCAAAGAGCGGTCAGCCATAGGAGAATCGTCATTGACCAGGACATCCAGAAGACTGTTATCTTCGCCTTCAACAAACGGAGCATCTACTGAAATGTGACGGCCTGATACCTTCAATGTATCCGAAATCTTGTCTACCGGAATCTCCAGTTCATCCGCCAATTCTTCCGGAGAAGGACGACGTTCGTTCTCCTGTTCGAATTTCGAAAAAGCCTTGCTGATTTTATTCAACGAACCGACCTGGTTCAACGGCAAACGTACGATACGAGACTGTTCTGCCAGTGCCTGAAGAATAGACTGGCGAATCCACCATACAGCATAACTGATGAACTTGAAACCACGGGTCTCATCGAATTTTTCAGCAGCCTTGATCAATCCCAAGTTTCCTTCGTTAATCAAGTCCGGAAGACTCAATCCCTGATTCTGGTACTGTTTAGCTACAGAAACCACAAAACGCAGATTGGCACGCGTAAGTTTCTCCAAAGCTACACGGTCACCTTTACGGATACGTTGAGCGAGTTCTACTTCTTCTTCGACTGTAATCAGGTCCTCACGACCTATCTCCTGCAAATATTTATCCAGAGAAGCACTCTCTCGGTTAGTGATACTTTTGGTAATCTTTAACTGTCTCATTCCTAAAAATCGATTTGAATGCAAAGTTACAATTTTTTCTTGAATTCTCCATCTTCTTAAACGAAGATTTTTCGAAAAATTCATTACTATTACAACAAGAAACGAGCCAAATAGATAAAAAGGACGTGTTAATTTAACATTACATAACACGTCCTTTCTTTCCACCTTAAAATACCTATCGAATCAATCCTTTCGGCTTATTCTGCTTGAGACAAATCGACTGCATAATTGGCACGTTTTCCTGACGGATAGACACCTGTCATGAACAATACCTGATCCGGTGACTGCGAAGCGGCCTTCATCACATCTTCCAGATCTTCTACAGTTCTCAACTGCTTACCGTTTGCTTTCAGAATGATGAATCCCTTACGGATGCCACTGTCTGCCATTCTTCCGTCACTGACGCCCGTTACCTGAACGCCGTAACCCAAGTTCAGCTGTCTCTTCAATTCATCCGGCACTGCACGGAAGGCTGCGCCCAAGATTTCCATATCTGCTTTCTTCACAATCTTGGTGTTGCCCTGCGCGTTCTTCAGCGTAATGGTAAATTCTTTTTCTTTCTTGTCACGCCATACTGTCACTTTCACCTTGTCGCCCGGACGAAGCTGAGCAAGCAGTCCCTGCAGGTCTGTCATTGTCTTCACCTTCGTGCCATTCACCTTCAAGATGACATCGTTCTTCTGGAGTATACCTTCCGATGAACCACCTTCAGTGACTTCTACCACCTGAACACCTTCGGTTACTCCCAAATCCTTCTGTTCCTTACGGATTTCATCCGGATAGACTTCATCACCCATCATGTCACGACCTGCAATACCCAACAGTGCACGCTGTACGGTACCATACTGCTTCAAGTCTGAAACGACCTTAGTCATGATGCTGGTCGGGATAGCGAATCCATAACCGGAATAAGCACCGGTCGGAGAATACAGCATGGAGTTAATACCCACCAGTTCGCCACGCACATTCACCAAGGCGCCACCACTGTTACCCTGGTTGATGGCCGCATCGGTCTGAATGAACGATTCCACCTGATTGGCCCGCAATCCACGAGACTTCGCGCTGACCACACCGGCCGTCACTGTAGAACCCAGATTGAACGGGTTACCTACCGCGAGTACCCATTCGCCGACCTTCAAGGCATCGGAGTTACCGACCACGATAGCCGGGAAATCATCACCTTCAATCTTCACCAGAGCCAAGTCCGTAGTAGGGTCTGTACCGATTACACGACCTTTCATCTCACGACCGTCATGCAATTTGACACTGATTTCATCGGCGCCGTCGATTACATGGTTATTGGTTACAATGTATCCATCTTTCGAAATGATGACACCCGAACCGAATCCACGCTGTTCCGGAGTCTGCACCTGACGCTGCTGTCCTCTTCCACCAAAGAAGAAGTCGAAGATATCCGGAGTCTGAACCGTCTGTACCTTACTGCGCTGAACAGCCATGATATGTACCACCGAATTCAGAGAGCTTTCGGCCGCTCCGGTCAAATCTACCGGCTGCATCGTCGAAGAATCCAGAGCTGCCGTACGCAGTGCAGGAGTATCGAATGTTTTATAGAAAGAAGCCTCATTGTTTTCTGCTTTCTGTGCAACAGTATAAGCGGTCACACCAGCTACGCCAGCGCTGACAGCAACCATAGCCATGGTTCCTATCGCAAATTTAGTTACTGTTTTCATAATCTAATATTTAATAATTTGTTAATTTCACGTTTGATTTAACTTTTCATTTGCTAAATTAGAACAAAATCCATACAGTTGTATCGCCCCTGTCAGCTTTTTTCCGTCTTTTAACAAAGGATGTCAGGCGGTTAACCGCAGTTAACGGGGTTTTCTGCCAATTTTACATTCATTAATCCGTTCATACCCAGTACTGACAAAGATATTTCTGACAAAGCCTCGGCAGTTTCGGCAAAAATACGTACCTTTGCATTCAGAATAACAGTCGGCCGGCTTGTCGCTGGTACTTCGGTACAAGAGGAAAGTCCGGGCAACACAGAGCATCCTACTTCCTAACAGAAAGCTATCCGCGAGGGTAGAGCCATGCAGAAGAAAAGAACCGCCTCCTCCGGGAGGTAAGGGTGAGAAGGTAGGGTAAGAGCCTACCAGCCGTATAGCGATATGCGGGCTGTGCATCTTAGGAGTTGTAAGGTCATGTAAACCGGCACTAACGAGGGTTGCTCGCCCCACGTCGGAGGGTGGACCGCTAGAACCGTCTGGTAACAGGCGGTGTAGATAAATGACAGGCTCCCCTGCTTGCAGGGAGACAGAACCCGGCTTATAGGCCGGCTGTTATTCTTTTATTCTCTCCCTTAAATTCAGTCCATGAACAAGTCGCGAATCAACAGTTGGCTGCAGTTCCTCACCGATGGTATCTGGCGAGTAACGGAAGATGAAGTCACCCCACTTCAACAGCGCCTCTACGCATGCATCAAAGTCGTATCGTTATCTATCAAGCAGTTCGATGTAGACCGGATTACCGAAAGAGCATCCGCACTGACATACAGTACCCTACTCTCCATCATCCCGATACTGGCCATCCTTTTTGCCATTGCCCGCGGGTTCGGCTTCGATTCCCTTGTGGAAAGCCAGTTCAGGAGCGGTGTAGCCAGCCAACAGGCAGAGCTCATCATTTCCTGGATAAACTCTTACCTGGAGCATGCCCAGAGCGGTATTTTTATCGGAGTAGGCCTCGTCGTCCTACTTTGGACAGTGCTTATCCTGACCGACACCATCGAACGGAGCTTCAATGCCATCTGGCAGGTGAAACGTCCGCGAAGCGTCATGCGGAAAATAACCGATTATTTTTCCATGATTCTGCTTTTACCCATTCTGATTGTAGTTTCCAGCGGTCTGGGTATCTTCATGTCGACCTATATAAAGGATATGGAGAACTATGTGGTCCTGGCTCCGATTGTGAAATTTCTGGTCCGACTGATTCCCTACGTCCTGACCTGGAGCATGTTCACGGCCCTGTTCATCTTCATTCCCAACACCAAAGTCAAGTTCAGCCACGCCTGGCTGCCAGGAATCATCGCCGGAAGCGCCTTCCAAGCCTTCCAATACTTCTATATCAACAGCCAGATATGGGTATCCAGCTACAACGCCATTTACGGTAGTTTCGCAGCCATACCGATGTTCCTGCTCTGGACACAGATTTCCTGGACCATCTGTCTGCTAGGAGCCGAGATGTGCTACATCAGCCAGAACCTGTCTTCCTTCAACTTCGGGAAGGAGACAGCGAACATCAGCCGGCGGTACCACGATTTCTTCTGCACCATCATCCTCTCCTCCATCTGCAAGCGTTTTGCAGTAGGAGCCTCAGCCTACACAGCCGAAGAACTGAGTAAAGAACACAAGATTCCCATCCGCCTGACCAAAAAGCTTTTATACGAATTACAGGACATGAAGCTGATTCTGGAAACCAGCCATGATGACAAATCGGACGAGATAGGCTACACTCCAGCCATCGACATCAACGTCCTGACAGTAGGAATGCTCCTGAGCCGACTGGATTCAACCGGATCAGAAGCATTCAAGATAGACCGCAAGCATTATTCCTCCTCGTGGGATGCACTGATCAAAGCTCGCGAAGAATATTTATACCGCAACAATAAAATCTTGCTGAAAGACCTTTGACACGGCTCATTTGCCGGTCAGCTGCATCATGCGGCTCAGGTATTTCCCAATAATATCAAACTCGATATTCACTACGCTACCTACCTTCAGCGTATGGAAATTGGTATGTTCGTAGGTATAAGGGATAATCGCCACCTGGAAGCTGTCTTCCGTAGGATTACAAACCGTCAGGCTGACACCGTTCACCGTAACCGAACCCTTGTCAACGGTAAAATATCCCCGTTTGGCCATCTCCGGGTCGAACCGGTAGCGGAACGTATAATACCAGCTTCCTTCCGCATCGGCAATCGCTTCACAGGTAGCCGTCTGGTCCACATGTCCCTGTACGATATGTCCGTCCAGCCGGCCGTTCATCATCATACTACGTTCCACATTCACCTTGTCGCCCGGCTGCAACAGTCCGATATTTGAACGCTCAATGGTTTCCTTCATGGCTGTTACCGTATAAGTACCGTCCTCAATCCGGACCACAGTCAGACAGACTCCATTATGCGACACACTCTGGTCGATTTTCAGCTCGTCTACAAACGAACACTTCAAGGTAAGATGAAGATTCTCCTGATCCTTCACCACCTTCACCACTTCTGCATATTCTTCTACAATACCTGAGAACATATCTAATCTTTTATATCTTTTTTGAATAAACAATTCACTTTACATGAGCCGGAATAGGCTGGCTCCAGACGGTCACGCCTTCCGAATCGACTACCGAAATAAGGCCTCCCGCATAATCGTCGATATAAGAATTTCCCTTCACCAGCATGTCTTCAGCCATGTGAACAGCCTTCTCCTGAGTTTTGATTGAGAATCCCTTGTGATCGCTCGAATTACCATCCGAGAAATAAATGTCATACGTTTTCATATACAAAATTCATTAGCTAGATTGCGCCGCAAACTTACATAAAAACTCCGATTTCCAAAACGTATTCCAGAAAAAAGATAAGGGAAAGACAAACGGGTATAAAACAAAAAAAGAAACCGATGAACGATTTCTTCGACGAGCGGAAAACGAGACTCGAACTCGCGACCCTAACCTTGGCAAGGTTATGCTCTACCAACTGAGCTATTTCCGCATTTGGAGAACGGGTGCAAAGATAAACAGTTTTCCCGTTTCTGCCAAATTTTTTTTTATAAAAGTACAGTACTCGAAGCGGGACTTGAACCCGCAGGACCTTTTACCTGCCCAGCAATTCTTTCTCTGCAGCTTGCATGGTCTCAAAATTGAAACCATCTACCACTTTCTGCATCAGGGCAGAGACTTCATCGTTACAAAGGTTTCCGATACTGCCTTCATGGGTATGGTGCACCTCTTTGCTGTACGAGAAGTTTCCGGCTTCAATATCCAGTCCCACCTTCTTGTAGGCATCGCGGAAAGGCATCCCTTCACGTGCCAAGCGGTTGACTTCCTCCACACTGAAAATAAGCAGATACTTGTCATCATCAAGAATATGTTCGTTCACCTTGATTTCATTCATAATGTAAGTCGTCATCTGCAGACAGTCTTTCAGTTCCTGAAAAGCAGGCAGGAAGACCTCTTTGATAATCTGCAAGTCACGGAAATAGCCGGAAGGAAGATTGTTGGCTATCATCATAATCTGCTGGGGAAGGGATTGCAGTTTGTTGCACTTGGCACGCGTCAGTTCAAAGACGTCCGGGTTCTTCTTGTGAGGCATGATGCTGGAGCCGGTAGTGCAATCGTCCGGCAGCTTCACAAAACCAAAGTTCTGACTGTTGAACATACATGCGTCAAAAGCCAATTTCGATATGGTTCCGGCCACACTGGCAAGGGCGAAAGCTACATTACGCTCCATCTTGCCACGCCCCATCTGGGCATACACTACGTTGTAGTTGAGGGAATCAAATCCCAAAAGACGGGTAGTCATCGTACGGTTCAGCGGGAACGAGGAACCGTATCCCGCAGCAGAACCCAAAGGATTGCGGTTGCACATCTTGAAAGCTGCCTGAAGGAACATCATATCGTCCACCAGGCTCTCGGCGTATGCCCCAAACCAAAGTCCGAAAGAAGACGGCATGGCTATCTGCAAGTGTGTATAGCCCGGCATCAGTACATCCTTGTAGCGTTCGCTCTGCATAATCAGCACATGGAACAATTGTTCCACAGCCTCCGCCACTTCCTTTATCTCTGCACGGGTAAAGAGCTTCAAATCGAGCAACACCTGGTCGTTGCGCGAACGTCCGCTGTGTATTTTCTTACCTATATCACCCAAGTTGCGCGTCAGCATAAGTTCCACTTGTGAGTGAACGTCTTCCACTCCCTCTTCTATCACAAATTCTCCACACTCGGCCATCGCATAGATTTTCTTCAATTCGGCCAGCAATTGCCGCAGTTCTTCCTTCGTCAACAAGCCAATGCTTTCGAGCATTGTGATGTGCGCCATGGAACCCAGCACATCGTGCTTTGCCAAATAAAGGTCCATTTCACGGTCACGGCCTACCGTGAAGCGTTCGATATCCTTATTTACCTGAACGGATTTTTCCCAAAGTTTCTGAGCCACGTTGTTTCTAATGATTAATGATTAATATTGTATCATCGCCAGCATATCTGCCATCTTCTCCAATCCTTCCTGCAAGGGTTTCTGCACCATGGCCTTCATAAACGGATTTATATCCATGCCGATGGTCAGCTTCATTTTGCATTCGGTTTCGGTGATGGGTACAATCTGTATCCACAGATTGAAGGGCAGCGGTGAAGTGGTTGTTGCAAACTTGATACACTTGCAAGGTTCCTTCTCCACAATCTGCAACGTAATCTTTCCCACGGGAGCCACCTCTATCGTCATGCTCTCCGCATCAAAACTCAAGTTCTTCACTTTGTCTTCAGGCAGACGGTCTTTCACCTTCTCCAGATTGCTCAGGTCGGAAAGCTTTTCATAAACAGCTTCTTGTGAAGCCGGTACAACTTTCACTCCACTCTCAAATTTCGTCATAATCAATCGTATTCAAAAAGAAAAAAGAACTATCCGGACAGAATCTATCCGAATGGCTCTTTTATCCATATTAACATTTTTACAAATAAGTTCTTATTTCCCGGATTCCCAATGTGCAGGGTCTTTACGCCATTCATTCAGAGTCTCCACATCTTCTTCCTCGATATAGCCCGTACGCAACGCCACTTCCATCACAGCCTCGTAATTGGTCAGCGTCACCAAAGGCACTTTGGCATCCTTGAAGGCCTTTTCGGCAACCGGGAAACCATAAGTATAGGCAGCCACCATGCCGATGACCTCACATCCGTCACGGCGGATAGCCTCTACAGCCTTTAAGCTGCTTCCACCCGTAGAAATCAAATCTTCCACGACTACCACCTTCATGCCGGGACGAAGTTCACCTTCAATCAGATTCTCCAGTCCATGGTCTTTCGGAGTGGAGCGTACATATACAAACGGCAGGTTCAATGCATCGGCCACCAAGGCACCTTGAGGGATAGCCCCCGTTGCCACACCGGCAATGGCATCCACCTGTCCGAAACGTTCCAAAATCAGACGCGTAATTTCAATCTTTACGAAATTACGGAGAGAAGGATAAGAAAGGGTTTTGCGGTTATCACAATAAAACGGAGACTTCCATCCGGATGCCCAAGTGAACGGGTTAGCCGGTTGTAGTTTAATCGCTTTTATCTTCAGCAACTTCTCTGCAAACAATCTTTCTAAAGTTTTCATAGCAAAACTAATCTATATATGATAAATATGGCACAAAAATACGGAAACAGAATGAGAATAAAAAAGAGAAAGCCGATAATTTTCATTCGGAGTAGTCATTTTCCTCAGAAACCTCTATGCAACGACATATATCCTTCATTTCGAACCCCCTGCTCAAGGCAAAACGCACCAGTTTGCCATTCAACTCATACTCACTTTCGGCACGGACGCTTTTACGCTTTGCCGCCAGCAGTTTCTGCAAGACGGCGTGGTATTCCTCCTCATCAATCTCGTTCAAATAGGGCCAATAGACAGATGAAGATATCTTTTTCAACTGGAGCGCCTGCCCTATCTTCATCTTGCCCCATTTGGCAAAACGGTATTTGTCGTTGATGAAAGCACGGCAGAAGCGTTCTTCATCAATGTACTTCTCTTGTTCCAGACGGTTGATGATACGGTCTATGGCATCATAGGCAATGCCCCAGCGCTGCAGTTTCTCCGCAATCTCCGCCCGGCAATGCTCGGCAGTGGAGCAATATGCCGCCACTCTGTTCAAAGCTTCAGTTTCAGTTATTTCTATCATCGTTCTGCAATTACGTACCGGTCGTTGCCGGAAATATCTTTTCGGATACGGACATTCGTATAGCCTTGCTTGCGAAGCATCGAAGCGACAGCCTCTCCAAATGCCCGGTTGATTTCAAAATAGAGTCGGCCGCCGACCGTCAGCATGCTCCGTCCCAGTTCACCTATACGCCGGTAGAAACGGAGCGGGTCGCTGTCTGGAACAAACAAAGCCCCCGAAGGTTCCCAGTTCAAGACGTTTGGTTCCATGTCTCGCATTTCTGTTTCCGTAACATAAGGCGGATTACTGACGATTACATCAAAACACTCATCCTCAACCGGTTGACACATCAAGACATCACGCTGTACAAATTGCACAGAGGCCTGCAAAAGGCGGTTATTGTCACCGGCTATGGCAAGAGCTTCTCCGGAAATGTCCCAAGCAGTTACTTCCGCCTCCGGCAACTCTTTAGACAAAGTGACGGCAATACACCCGCTTCCGGTGCCAATATCGAGAATACGGGAAGCCGGAGCGACTTCCTTCAGCATCCTCTCCACCAGCTCTTCCGTTTCGGGACGGGGAATAAGCACCCCCGGAGCCACCCGAAAAGTACGCCCCAAGAAACGGGCAGTACCCTGCACATACTGTATGGGTTCAAAATTGCACAGACGGGAAAGAATGCTTTCCAATTCCTTTTCATCGTTTGGAGATAAAATCATATCTTTGCCCAGGTAATAGTCAATATTACTCTGACCAAACATTTCACAGCAGACAATACGGGAAAGATTGGCCACCTCCCGGGAAGGATAGCACTCCTGCAAAGCGCTGCGGATATGTGAAACGGTTACATTCATTCGGAGTCCGGTTTTATTCGGGCTGCAAAAGTAATCATTAATTTTGATTATTCAACCAAAAGGTAAGCAAGGATATGAATTCAGAAGAAGAGAAATACATGCTGCGATGTATTCAACTGGCACAAAACGGGCTATGCAATGCAGCACCCAACCCGATGGTGGGAGCGGTAATAGTATGCAACGGGAAAATCATAGGCGAGGGATACCATGTGCGCTGTGGAGAAGCCCACGCCGAGGTTAACGCCATCCGTGCCGTGAAAGACACGTCCCTGCTGAAACGTTCCACCATCTATGTCAGTCTGGAGCCGTGTTCGCACTATGGCAAAACTCCTCCTTGTGCAGACCTCATCATCGAGAAGCAGATTCCACGCATCGTCATCGGGTGCCGGGACCCCTTCTCTAAAGTTGCGGGCCGGGGCATACAGAAACTGAAGGATGCCGGACGTGAAGTTATTGTCGGAGTGCTGGAAACAGAATGTCGGCAACTCATCCGCAGGTTCATCACTTTCCATACCTTGCGACGCCCCTACATCACCCTGAAATGGGCGGAATCTTCTGACAGATATATCGATTACTCCCGCACGGACGGTAAACCGGTTATTCTCTCCAGCCCGCTGACCTCAATGCTGGTGCACAAGAAACGGGCAGAGCACAGTGCCATATTAGTAGGCACCCGTACGGCTGAACTGGACAATCCCGGCCTGAATGTCCGCCATTGGTACGGCTATTCACCAGTACGTATCGTGCTGGACCGGCAACAAAAGCTATCCCCCAACCTTCACCTATTTGACGGTAGCGTGCCGACCCTCGTTTTTACAGAAGCCCCGCACGCTCCGCTACCGAATGTAGAGTATCTGCCAGTCAGCGACTACCGGCGGGATGTACTCCCCGAAATCATGGAAACGCTGTATACACGCGGATTACAATCCCTTTTGGTAGAGGGTGGCAGCCAAACGCTCCAATCCTTCATTGATGCCGGATTGTGGGACGAAATCTTTGTGGAAGAAGCTCCGCGCCTTCTTCATTCCGGCGTCAAAGCACCCGAAATCAGTGACGGATATCCATTTGCAACAGAGTATTCTTTCGGCAGGAGTTTTCGCCATTATACGGCCTCAAGAAACAGTCAATAGCCTCATTTCAGGGCTTTTTTATCGAGAAAAAGGGGGATATTATCTATAATTTTATATAAAACTTCCCCGTAAAGCTGTTTATAGAAAAAAATGTTCCTATTTTTGCAACTTGTAAATAAACACTATCTTTTAAAATGAGAATAAAGTTTTTAGCAATAATTGCAAGTTTCATTTTTGTATCAATCGCAATAAGTTCGTGCCTTGACTCTGATGATAATACAATCGAATTAAGTTCTGACGCGACGGTACATGCATTTGCCCTTGACACGATATATGGCAAGCATTATAAATTCACAATAGACCAACTGCACAGAGAGATTTACAACCAAGACTCATTGCCTGTTGGAGCAGATACCATTATTGATCGCATATTAATTGACACTTTCCTCGTAAGCGGTTGGATAACTGCCGGACTTAATGACACTGTATTTGTCCAAACCGACTCGGTAGACTTGACTGGAGCAGTCAACAACAACGATGGCATGAAATTTAAGGTGCATGCACCGGACCTCAGCACAGTTCGAGAGTATACCCTCAAAATCAGGAGACATAAACAGGATCCTGACTCTTTAGTTTGGGATCGTATGGCATCTGCCCTCCCTGGGATACCTTCTGTAAAAGGTCAAAAAGCAATATTGTTCAATAACGACTTATGGGTATTTACACAAAATGCTGCTTATAAGACTTCTACAAAGCCAAGTGAATACGGATGGGAAACAGCTGATGCCTATATAGATTTTCCGACTGATGCCAAGCTGGCAACACTTGTCAACGTGAAATATGAAGAAGGAGCTACAAGCACCACATCCCGAGAGCAACTCTACATTGTTACAGAAAACAAGCAAGTCTTTACCTCACAAGACGGCATTCAATGGGAGATCGTACCTAAATTAGGAAGTGATGTTCAGGCATTAGTGGCAGGTTTTCCGAATACGCTTA
>ENA-OPVK01000076-OPVK01000076.1-human-gut-metagenome-genome-assembly--contig:-NODE-76-length-78273-cov-8.524010_pt1 | contig 78273 bp, 63 predicted proteins | sample MGYA00241495_ERZ501982 | MGnify/ENA primary metagenome ERZ501982 (study PRJEB25962, sample SAMEA2042002) | human gut metagenome | biome: human gut; feature: human-associated habitat; material: faeces...
ACCTGGATGCTATCCACGATACAGTTCACGAAATGGCTAAAGACGAAGCTCGTCACGGTAAAGGTTTCGAAGGTCTGTACAACAGATATTTCAAGAAATAATCTAACCATCCAACCATAACTTGCAGGAGGGACGCCCACCAGGGACGTCCCTCCTTTTTTGGTACCTCTGTTTGAGGGAGAAAAAACGGATGTTCTGAACCAAACGTCCAGACGTTTTGCAACCAGCGCCAAGACCGTCAGGATAGATACAGAGAGGACCGGACGACCATGGAGATGGCCCACAAAGAGAACACCTGTCGACACACCGAAGGGAGCCGTCTGAGTCAAATAGGCAAGCCAGGAAATGAAGCTGGAAAGTACTGGAAAATATGTGATAAAGGATGCGGAAAGCCGCTTCCGGAAGCCGTACCACCAGAACAGACTTTCCGGCCCAGCGCTGGCAGACAAGGCAAGAGGCAATATGTAAAAAGGCTCCCGGCAAAAGCCGGAAGCCTTCTCTATCTGAATTTCAGTATTCCCTGATATTAATTTGCTGTAGAATCACCTGCAGCAGGAGCCGTTGCAGCAGCGTCTGTTTTAGCAGCATCTGTTTTAGGTGCAGCAAAGCCTGCCGGAGCATTCAACGGATTAGTCTTCTGTTCCTGAACAGCCTGTTCCATGATAACTGATGATTCAGTTGCAGCAGTCGGAATCACATAAGAAGTAGCCACACTGACAACCACCATGAAAATAGCCAGCCCCCAAGTCAATTTTTCGATGAAGTCTGTTGTTTTACGTACCCCCATAATCTGATTGGAAGAAGCAAAGCTGGAAGAAAGGCCACCGCCCTTAGAGTTCTGCACCAATACTACGAAACACATCAATATTGCTGCAAGCACAATTAATACAACAAATAATAAATACATTTTCTTTTATTTTGATTTAGCGTTAATAATCAGTTTCTCTAAAAACCTAATTTGGTCTGCAAAGTAAATATTTTTTTTTGGATATTTCAAATTTAATTTTTTAATAATTTCCAATGCCTTGTCATATCTCTGCTGTTTGATGTAGATTTTAGCCAAAGTCTCTGTAAAATAGCTTTCGTCTTCATCCTCATCGGCCGTTTCCGACACTTCTGTGGCTTCCCCCTCATCCGGTGTATCCATGTCTTCGGAAGCAGGCTCCTTCCCCTCACCAGACGGAGCATCCGGAAGTATCTCCGCGTCTTCATCCGGGGTTCGGGAGATTTCCTGCTGGGCAGCAGATACATCGCCGGCACGGTCGCGGGCGATAAAGCTGTCTATCAGCTCCTGCCCCCGCAACTGGGGAGTTTCAGTCCCATCAGCCGAAGTTCCGTCTTCCGAGTTCATCAGTACGGACGTATAGTCCAGATTCACCTCCATCGTGAGCGGAATCTCTTTCGGAGTCTGCAAAGGCTCAGTACTTTCCGACAGGAAACGGTCTATCAAATCCAATGTACGGTCAGAGACATCCGATGCCGCTCTTCCGCATGTTTCTGGATGACAAAGCGGTCTCCTTCTATGTAATAGAACAATACGCCCAGATCGGCCACATAAAGCGCGCCCCGGCGCAACTCCTCACGGAAAGCCTCATCCTTCAGCAAATACAGGTTTTTCAGATACAGGACCCAGGCTGTCTGGAAATACGGATATCGTTCCAATAAGGCACGCAGCTCCTGCAGGCTTTCTTCTCCCAGAGATTCGGGATGTTGAATCCATTCACTTATCCGTTGCTGTATCATAATACCCTTACCAGTTTGCTACCGTCGCATTAAAAATCTGATCGACAATTTCATCAATCATCTGGTTCACCAAATCTTCCTGTACGGAAGACAACTGCTGAGTGGCATTGTATTCACGGCTGGCAGAGAACTGCTGCTCAAAATCTTCCGCATGGTTGGAATTATTGACGAACCGTACATTTACCGTCATCTTCAGTTCGGCCATCGTAGAGTAACCGTCGGAACCTACCCCTTTATTGTATGCGTCGTAATTCGTGATCTCACCGGAAAGCTGCAAGTCACCGTCACGCTTCACCTGCTGCAAACGGGTCTGCTGCATGAAAATATCCTGCAAAGCCGTATTGAACATCGATTCCATAGGTCCCCACACGAAGGCCTGCGAACGGTTCGGGAAGTTCTCGAAGGAAATCGTCTTCACCTTGTCATAGTTGATGGAAGAACCGTTGAACTTATACGAAATGGAACAGGCGGTCAGTACGCACAACGATACCGATACCACCGCAAAAGTCATACCTAAATATTTTTTAATCAAGCCCATATTCTTTTATTTTCCGATAAAGGGTACGTTCTGAAATTTTTAAATCGTTTGCTGCGTTCTTACGTTTGCCGTGATGACGTTCCAAGGCCTTACGGATCATCTCCTTCTCTACATCATCCAGCGAGAGATTCTCTTCGATGTATTCTTCCGTATCCTGGACTTCGGACACATCTCCCGATGAAATCTTCACCGGATTTACATTGGCCACCGGCGTCACATTGCTGACCGTATGCATAACCACGGGTTGCGTATCGCTTACCAGACTGACCGACGTATTCGGGATATAATGAAGGTCTGTATCGGAGGGTCTTCCACCTACAGGGACGGAACTGCCCCGTTCGGCCATGATGTCGTGCACCAGCTTCTTCAGCTCCGTGACGTCACGGCGCATATCGAACAACACCTGATACAGGATCTCGCGTTCACTCTCGAACCCTTTTCCATTTCCCTGGGGTTTTACTCCGAACAATGCCGGCAGGCGTGATTCTGTTTGTGCCGGGAGATAGTTCCGGAGGATATCCGCAGTAATGTCACGGTTTGTTTCGATAATGGAAATCTGCTCGGTAATGTTCTTCAGCTGACGGATATTTCCCGGCCAGCTATAGGCGGTCAGTACCTGCTTGGCATCTTCGGTGAGCTGTATGGCCGGCATGCGATACTTCTCGGCAAAATCAGACGCAAACTTCCGGAACAACAAGGCTATGTCATTGGGACGTTCGCGCAAAGGCGGTACCTTGATGGGAACAGTGTTCAACCGGTAATACAGGTCTTCGCGGAAGCGTCCGTTCGCAATGGCTTCCGTAAAATCGACATTGGTAGCCGCTACGATGCGAACATCGGTCTTCTGGACCTTCGAAGAACCGACCTTGATGTATTCGCCTGATTCCAGCACACGCAACAGACGGGCCTGGGTTGACAAAGGCAGTTCACCTACCTCATCCAGGAAAATCGTCCCGCCATTGGCCTCGGCAAAGTAGCCGTTACGGTCACTGATAGCACCTGTAAACGCACCTTTCTCATGGCCGAACAATTCAGAATCAATGGTCCCCTCCGGAATAGCACCGCAGTTCACGGCTATGTAAGGGCCGTGTTTCCGCCGGCTGAACTGATGGATAATCTGTGGAAAACTCTCTTTACCGACACCGCTCTCACCGGTTACCAGTACTGAAAGGTCGGTAGGAGCCACCTGCATGGCTATATCAATGGCACGGTTCAATCCATCGGTATTACCGATGATACCGAACCGCAACTTGACATTCTGTATTTCTGATTTTACCATAATCTACATTTCTGTTATACCATGACAAAAGTACAAAAACTTTAGTAGGAACAAGTAAATTTGGCAGAAAAAGTCTGTTAGAATACCGTACGAATCATGAAACGGATACCCCATTTGTTGGCGGTAGGAAGTTCGTTGTAATTCAACCGACGAACGTACTCTACATGCAACAACTTGAATATATTGTGTATACCCGCACTGATTTCAACGTAAGGCTTCTTCGGGTCCATGACGTAACTGGACGTATGATAGACTCCGGCAGCATCATAATGTCCGGGGAACAACATCAGGTCCGGATCGTTCGCGTTCTGAGCCAGGAACGGATTGTTCTTGTCCGTCAACTGCCCCCACAGGCACTTCACTCCGATGAACTCCCTCCATTTCAGCTTCTTCAGCAAAGGGATACGGTTGAACAGCTTTCCCTGCATATTCCACGACACATCCAGCGATGCATACCGGTCATTCAGGAACTCCATGTTATTGATCAGGCTGAAAGTCTCCTCCTGAATGATGTAAGACAGGTTTGCCGCCGGCATGATAAGCAAGGGGAACGGCACCTTATTCCACTGGATTCCGCCTTTCAGATGGGCATCGATATTTCCCCACGAACTCATCCAGAAACGTTTGTACAGCCCCACTTCCGTCATATTATAAGTATAGTCAGAGCCCAGAACACCTTTCAGCCCCAATGTATGCTGAAGAGTAAATACCGGAGCATCCAGATTGACCGGCAAACGGCGCTGCTTGGTATTGACAAATGTTTCACCGGGAGCATAGCGGAGAGCAACCGTAGCTTCGGCTACCGAAAAGTCGTGTACATTATAAGGCGAAGCTATCCATTCGGTACCGGAAAGGCTGCCCTGCTGTATATCCTGCTGAAGCTGAGCTTCCCCTTCCATGGTCCGATAGAACAATTTGCCACAAGGCTCGTAGTTGGAATGTTTTATCATGAACGTAGTCTTCAGACCGTTTGTCTGTTCCAACTCGTACTTGACACTTGCTGTCCGTTCATAGTTATACTGGTCTACGGTACAAACCTTGAACGAAGTAAAGACATTATCCTTGTCCGTACCCATGAATTTATCGCTGGGCAACATGTTATCGTATGAATAAGAGAAAGTCAATGAATTGATAGGATATTCCCGTGGAAGGTATTCCTTCTTCACAAACGAATATTCCACCTCGCCCTTGTATTTCGACTTCTCATCCTTGAATCCGTATGCATAATAGCCCCGCAGGAACAGGTGAGGATTCAGATTGGCAGTCGTCTGAGCCGATGCACGCAAACGCAAGCCATCGATATAGTTACTGGATATCATGGTATTGATAGGTCCGATATCGACTTTGCTGGGATGGTCCTTCGAACCGGTTTCAACAAAGTTCTCGATAAATGCCTTCGCTACGAAGATAATGTACTTGAACCCTTTGATTTTCGACAAGTTGTCTACGAACTGGTCCATCTCGCTTTCCGATTTGGTCAGTTGCGTAGGGCGGTATTCCTCCCAGAACTTATCGTCACGCATCATGGCATTGATGTCCTTTATCTCGTCACCCTTCCGTTTGAAGATACGTTCCGGTACTTCATCAAAGCCAAAATCGGAATAACGTGTGGTACGTCTTACCTGGAAAGAACCGAGCAGTTTCTTCAGGTAGGAAAGTTCGCAGAGCATGTCATCTTCCGACAACACCCATTCGCCCGTAGGAAGTTCGGTAAACACCTGATTGATAATCATGTGGTCGACGAAGTTGATATCGCTCTTCTTCGGCAGATTCATGACACATTTCTTCACTCTATAGGTAGAATCGGCCAATATGTATAGATGACCGGTAAAGCCAAAGTCCTGTGAATTGTTCGGCACAAAAGTCAAATGGAAGCACTTGTCGCGCTCCACCATCAGCGTATCCATGATGTAGTACCGATAAAATCCGATACCGGCATTCGACACTGGACTGTCAAAAGGATATTGCAGGAACCGAAAACGGTCCTGATAGATATTGATGTCCTGAAACACATCCTTCAACACGGTAGAAAGCATGTCTCCCGTATTGAACAGTTCATTCACCCCGGATGAATTCAACCCCTTGATAATGGTCTTTTCACTATGCGGGTCCTTGCGGTAAATCTTTTCCGATACGGTTTCATCTACCGATATAGGCAGGATATTCTTTCCCGTCACTTCGCACACTTCCACCTGGTCGCGGAAGAACGGATATTTCTTGAAAAGACTTGATTCCTTCAGAGAATCCTGGGTAATGTTATTTAGTGAAAAGGTGATTTTCTGATACTTGTCATAATGATAGAAATCGTTCTCTTCCAGGTTATTCGCTTTCTTGGCGTTCACCACCTTCTTCATCAATTCTACCGCCGGATTATTTTTACGCGAGTATTTTTCCTTCTTAGGCTTGATGACCACTTCGTCCAAAACCAAATCCGGCTTCATCTTAACATCCAGTCGGGTTGTCTTCGAAGACACGGTAATGACCTGGGTACGATAACCGACCATCGAAAATGTCAGTTTTGTCCATCCCGGATGTGACGAAATGGAATAGTTACCGTCTATATCAGTAATTGTACCAACCCCCTTTCCTTCGTAATAAACATTCAGATAAGGAAGCGGGTCTCCCGAATCAGCATCGACAACAACACCTTGAATCTGAGCAGAAAGCCTGACACATCCCAAAAACAATATAAGAATCAGCAGTAATCTCTTTATCATATAACGATTAATAGCCTAGTCAATTTACTTTGAGGGAGTAAAATTACACAGAGTAAAGGGTTTTCACAAATCCAAGCCCCCGAAATACGAAATTCTTACCTTTTTTTATGAATAATAGTATAAAAAAATCCATTCTTTCCATGAAAAAAGGGAGTAGAACGCCTCTACTCCCCCTTGATATGTCGCAAAAGAACAAATCTTAATCGATTGTTTCATCGGCCTCATAACCACCCATTTCGCGGATAGCATTCTTCAGCATCACATACTGCTGGAACAAATGATTGACAGGCACCTCACCCTGGGTATAATCATGCATCGGACTCTTCAGGAAGAAACTCAGGAAGCGCTGGATACCGTAACGTCCGGCACGGGCAGCCAAATCACTCAGCAACACTAAATCCAGGCACAAAGGAGCAGCCAGGATAGAATCACGGCACAAGAAGTTAATCTTGATCTGCATCGGATAGCCCATCCAGCCGAAAATATCGATATTATCCCAGCCTTCCTTGTTGTCGTTACGGGGAGGATAATAGTTGATACGTACCTTGTGATAGTAGTCGGTATACAAATCCGGTTGCTTTTCCGGTTCCAAAATAGATTCCAGTGTAGAAAGCTTGCTGACCTCTTTCGTATGGAAATTGGCCGGTTCATCCAATACCAGACCGTCACGGTTACCCAAAATATTGGTAGAGAACCAACCGGACAATCCCAGGCAACGGGTTCCGATAATCGGAGCGAAACCAGACTTAACCAAAGTCTGACCCGTCTTGAAATCTTTACCGGCAATCGGCATTTTCGTTTTTTCCGCCATTTCCCACATGGCAGGAATATCGACAGTCGTATTCGGAGCACCCATAATAAAAGGAGCCCCTTCTGCCAAAGCTGCATACGCATAACACATGGACGGAGCCACATGCTCACGGTCATCGGCCTTCATTGCCTTTTCCAAAGCAGCTAATGTTCCATGAACTTCTTCACAAACCGGAACATATATTTCCGTAGACGCAGCCCACAATACGACGATGCGTTCACAATTGTTTTCGGCCTTGAAACGGCGGATATCTTCACGCAACTGTTCTACCATGTCCCAACGTGTAGCAGCATCCTTCACATTGGATCCGTCCAGACGCTTGGCAAAATTACGGTCGAAAGCGGCCTTCATCGGTACAATCCGTACCAGCTCATCCTTCACCGGCTCGATATCTTTTTCCTTCAGAACTTCACAATGGACGGCAGACTGATAGGCATTTTCCGGAAATACATCCCAGGCACCGAATACAATATCATTCAAATCGGCAATCGGCACAATTTCCTTGTAAGGCAGATATTTCTGGTTCTCACCCTTACCTACTCTAATCTTATCATACTGGGTCATGGAACCAACCGGTTTTGACAAACCTTTTCTGACCATCAGAACTCCCGTAATAAATGTAGTGGCTACAGCTCCCAAACCTACACACATTACCCCAAGTTTACCACTTGCAGGTTTTACATTCTTCTTTTCCATTTTTAAAATCTTTTCCTAGTATCTAGTGTAAATATTCCCTGCCAAGAGGGAACAACTCAGGTAAACATTAAACTGCCCAAATATAGGAAATAAAGCCATACTGTAAAATAAAAAGCCTAAAATATGCCCCTAAAAGATACTTTTGGGACAGAAATTCTTTAAAAAGGAACATTTTATCGCTCATATCCCTCTAAAGATGAGATATTTAGAAGACACCCTTCAATATTAAAAGATGTTTAGATAATTTAAAACAAAGTAGTAAGTCGAACAGTTACGACCGTATCTTAAAAAATATATGTAATTTTGCGGCCGAATTTAGTCAACAATATTTTATGAATGACATCTGTTGCATAGGACACATCACACTGGACAAGATAGTGACTCCTAAACAAACAACCTACATGCCGGGAGGAACTTCTTATTATTTCTCACACGGTATCAAGCACCTGAAAGACAAAGACAACTACAAACTGGTGACTGCATTGGCTCCCAGCGAATACAAGGCTGTCGAAGAAATGCGGTCAGCCGGAATACAGGTAGAGGTGCTTCCGAGTAAAAAAACGGTATATTTCGAGAACGTTTACGGAGAAAATCAGGATAACCGTACCCAACGTGTACTGGCAAAAGCTGACCCGTTTACGGTAGAAGAATTGAAGAATGAAGAAGCCCGCATCTTCCATTTGGGAAGTTTGCTATCGGACGACTTTTCGCTGGATGTCGTCAAATTACTTTCCGGAAAAGGTATTTTAGCAGTCGATGCGCAAGGTTATCTGCGTGAAGTACGGGGACAAAAGGTTTTTCCTGTTGATTGGAAAGACAAACGGGAAGCCCTGAAGTACATTGACATCCTGAAAGTAAATGAACACGAAGCCGAGGTTCTGACAGGATACAAGGATGCCAAACAAGCGGCTCTGCAACTGGCAGAATGGGGAGTAAAGGAAGTGTTGCTGACATTGGGAAGTCTAGGTTCCCTGATTTATGCGGAAGGTGTCTTCCATCAGATTCCGGCATACCCTCCTAAAGAAGTGGTGGACGCGACAGGATGCGGAGATACTTATGCCATGGGATACCTGTACATGCGTAACAAGGGGGCTTCATACGAAGAAGCCGGATGTTTCGCCGCTGCCATGTCGACCATCAAACTGGAAAAATCCGGTCCGTTCAGCGGAACTGAAGAGCAAGTGTGGAACATTATCCGGAACAGTAACCTACACCCTCAGGTTATCTAACCGTCCGAATTTCCCTGAAATAGAAAAACAACGGGACGGCAGATGTGTACCAAAGCAACATCTGCCGTCCCGCCTTTTTATCTATCCAAAATCAGTTGGAGGATTTACCTACAGAAACCATCTTCCAGGCATAGAGACCTACAACCACATATCCGGCCCAAGGAACCAGGAATGACCAGGCTATTGTAGTACAATCGGCTACATACCCCATCAGCAACGGACCTACGACACCACCCACCGGCGACATCATCAGGAACGACGAAGCACGCTTCGTATAATTCCCCAACCCTCTCAATGCCAAGGCAAAGATGGTAGGGAACATAATGGCTTCGAATGCATAGCCACAGACCAAAGCACCCAAAGAAAGCCATCCCGCATTAAGGATAACAATTGAAGTCGTCACGACAGTTCCGACGGCACATCCCAGCAACATTTTCTCGGCAGGAACACGGCGCATAATCCAACTTCCCAGGAAACGTCCGACCATGAAAAAGCTCAGACCGCCGAATGACAAGGCCAGCGAAGCATCACGGGCACTCATCCAACCCTGGTCTACGACGTAATTGATAAAGAAGCTATTGATGGAAATCTCACTCACCTCGTAGGCGAACAAGGCTATCAGACCAAACACGAACAACCGGTGAGACCAAAGCCCTACCTGATGTCCCGTTGCGTCCATTTCTATCTCGTGCTTGATTTCAGGCAATTGCACCTTCGAAAAGACAGCAGCTACCAGAAGCACGACAATTCCCATCCCTGCATAGGGGATGGCAATGTTTCCACTTCCCATGGAACCGTCTTCCGAAAAAAGAATCAAGCCGGCCAACAGAGGGGCGCAGATGCATCCCAAGCCATTGAAAGACTGGGCAAAATTCAATCGGCTGGCCGCTGTTTCGCGAGGGCCAAGTTCCGTAACATACGGATTGGCAGCAGTCTCCAAAAAGGTCAGTCCGCAACCAATCACAAACAGAGAGAACAAAAAGAAGTTGAACGACAACCAATATTGTCCGGGAATGAACAACAATGCACCAATGCCATACAACAACAATCCGAACACGACTCCTCTCCGGTATCCATACTTGGTGATGAACAGTCCCGCAGGAATAGCCATCACGAAATAACCCAGATACATGGTAGCCTGAATGAAGGCCGAATGCGTTTTCGTTATGGATAGCAATTCCTGAAAATGCTTATTCATAACATCCAGGATAGCATGTGCAAATCCCCACAGGAAAAACAGGGAAGTCAATAATACGAACGGAACCAAGTACCTTTTATCGACCAAAGTCGCTTGCTGTTTCTTCATATGGAAGTCTCCTCCTGTCTTTAAAGTACATAAGATAACAAATCCGGCAAATCGGTCAGAATAATATCAGGCAGCGACTCGTCAATTTCTTCGTTTCCCCAGCCTTCTCCTTTCAACCAAGCGACCTTGCAGCCTACAGCCTTGGCCGGAACCATATCTTTCGAGAACGAGTCACCTACAACCAAGACCTGCTCGGCAGGGAACCCCATTGCTTCAACCCCCAACCGATAGATGGCAGGATCAGGTTTACGTACACCGACCACGGAAGACTCTACAATTTCTGAAAAATAATCGGCCAACTGAAAATCTTTCAGAATGGTCTGGATATTTCCATAGAAATTAGAAACCAATACCAGGCGATAATGTGAAGCCAGTTCACGAACCACAGGACGTGTACGCTCCAGAACATCCAGTACATAGCGGTAACAGCTGTCCGCGATGTGTGAAGCATAAGCCTTTTCCGCTGCATCATTACGGTCTAACAGCCCTTTTTCCACCAAATACTCTATCTGGATACGTGTCTTAATCTGAAGAACCTCCAGAAAATTGTGTTCGGACTTTACCAAAGGTTGCCGGGCCAAAGTACGCTCCCCATGAACGTATGCTTCACGGAACGCTTCCTTCGTTACAGGAACCTGAAAAAGCTGATACTTTTCCCACAAGACTTCCGCCCAATGGCGGCTATTGGTATCTATGGTACCACCATAATCGAAGATGATACCTTTCAAATCGAACTTTCTACTCATTTTTCTCTATTTTACCGGTATTGTTGCCGACCTTCATCAGCAACACCCCTATCACAATCCATATCAACTCGCGCACCCGTGTAATCAATCCGGTATAGATACCGAAAGCACTCGGGATAGCCAGACCGCCGGTCGCCAAAGCAAAGCCTCCTTCACGTGCTCCCAACTGCATGGGCGAAAAGAAGAACAGATTGGCAAACAACGAAGTAAAAGCCATAATCAGCACACACGACAAGAAACTGACATTGGAAGTCAGAATATTCAAGATAAACAAGACTTCTACACAGCCCACGATACGAGCCAGGAACTCCAGTCCCAACGAAGCATAGAACGTTGTCTTACGCTGTCTGTGCAACTCGGCAATCTGCGCATCGACTCTTTCCAAAGCATCTTTCCGCTCAACCAGAAAACGGTTGGCCCATTTCTTTGCAAATGGAACATGGCACAACAACCGGATGGTTCTGACCGCCATTCCATTCTTATATCCCTTCATGAAAAAGTAAATGGCCAACAGACAGCAGACGCCCACAATTGCCAGAACGATACCCATTCCTAGATTCAACGGTTCCAGTACCAGATAAAGCAGCACCGAAAACATCCAGAAGCAGAAATGAGAAAAAATATGCATCATCACATACAGGATGACAGAAGAAGTCGCCTTACTGCCGCCGACATACGGTGTCAGCTCCATGATGCGGTACGGTTCACCTCCCATCAATCCTACCGGGGTAGCATAATTCAGGGCAAACCCGGAAACCGTCAGCTTATACACTTTCCAGAAAGGCACTGGAGCATGCTTCCCGTCTCTGATAATGATGTACCAGGACAACGCGTTCAGCAAATAAATAAACAGCCATAACAGAATGACTGCCGGAAACCAGATGCCCGCTTTCCTCAGGTTCTGCCACAATTCCTGATAGTCCATATCAAACGTACAGAGCATCACGACAATGGCAAAGATACCGAAGAACCAGAATATATTCCGAACCTTATCTTTCATCGGCGGGCATATTTAGCATACAGACGTGCACAGAGTGCTTCGTGCTGATGACGCATATAAACAAACAACGCGGTCATGACCACGATCTCAAAAATGAAATACAACCATGGTTCGCCAATCAGCAGGCTGATATACAAAGCGATGGCACGTGTATTGAACGTCAGGATATTCGTATATTTCATCAGCGGCAAGCTACCCTTCCGGAACTCATCACGCAATTCCTGCGGAATGGCATCACCGTATTGCTGCTGTACCATCGCATAGAAACGCTGGAAATTAGGAGTCATCTGCTCCTGCTGACGGGTATAGTTTCCATAAAAATACAGAAAAGCCTTCCACCAGAAATTGCCCTTCCAAGGCAGACTGTAGAAAATCTCGCGCTGCTGCTTGAAATTATCCAACTCGCTACCGGCTTTTCCTTTCAGGAAGAACAAATGGATGTTCCGGTAATAATCGGCCAACGTACACTGTTTGCTATGACAAACGGTTCCAGAGAAAACTGCAATCAACCAGATGGATACTCCCCAGGTAAGATGACTGTCGGCTCCGATACCAAAAGGCAAAGGCTGGTTGGTCAACCGCAAACAGATAGCCGCATAAATGGTAAAGAACCAGATATCCCCCGCAAAACCGTCCAACATGCGGCCCCAACGGGTTTTCTTACCGGTCATACGGGCCAACTGTCCGTCGCAACTGTCGTAATGATTGGCCCACATCAGCAACAGAATACCAATGATTGTATGTTTCATGTCCGGATAATAGAACATGATTCCAGCTGCTACTCCCAGAATAATAGACAAAATCGTCACAACATTCGGATGGACTCCTAGACGTTGAAAAAACAAAGCCCATACGTATCCGATGGGACGATTGAAATGGATATCCAGAAACTCTTCGGTATCCATCGACTTGAACGAAGCTTCAAGCCCTTTCTTTTCTGTACTCATTCGTTTTCAATTTTTGACATGATACGACGATAGATACATTCGGCTATTTGAGGAGCCGCCTCTTCACGACAACGGGCGAAACTAGGCCAGTCATTGAAATCGATGATACGAATCTCACCGGTTTTAGAGACTACACAGTCTCCTCCGTAAATCGGGACATTCAATGCCTCTGCAGCCTGGTTACCATATTTCTGCAACAGTTTCGCGTCGAAAGGATAGCCTCTGCTTTCCCCGTTGATGGCCTCCAGTCCGAATTTGCTATGCGACTGTTCAGTCGGATAAAACACATAAAAGAAATCGGTCCCCTGCACTCCGTAGAACTTCACCAAGTCCCCTATCAAGTGTTCGTTGACAACAGCCTCCGGAATTCGCCGTTTCCGGAAATCAGCCAATACTCTTTCGGCCTCTTCCTTACACTCAACATAAACCACATCTTCCTTGACCATGGCATGCGAATTTCCCCGTTTAATCCAGCACGGAAAAATATCCGGCGTAAAGGGCCCGTCACTCGGAATGATAAAACTCTTCGGATGAGGTACACCGTTGGTTATCAGCAACTCAGTCATAGCCTTCCGCACACAGTTATCGATTCCATACGCTGAATTGATAACCAGTGCTCCCCGGTCCTCCAGAAGCTTCAATCGCTGAATCGTTGCCCGGTCACGAGCCATATCAAAAATAAAATCGGCTTCAAGTTGTTCGCTTACAAACTCTTTTTCGGGATACACCGTTACTTCCATCCCCTTTTTCTCTAATGCTTCAGCTACTCCACGAAAAATAGCTGCGTCGTTTCCAACATGATTCGGTGAATACTCGTTACCTCGGCTCACACCGAGTATCCGAATCTTCTCTCCTTTTACAAACATCTCTTTCTTTTAATGATTATTCTTTATGATTTAAAAAGGCCTCAGCCTTTACAATATCGCTGGCATGATCCACATCCAGAATCTTACTGAACGGGTAAGCCTCCAACTGCAAACCGTCAGCCACCAGCTGACGCTGGAAATTACGCATGCGCGACATGCCTTTTTCCATACATTTCTCCAAAGTATCGATAGCCTTTGGCGTCAAGCAATAGATTCCTCCTGATATATAACGGCAATCCGGTGTAGCGGCATCATGGAATCCTGTAATATTCAATTTCTCGTCTGTCGAGATATACAACGGCTTTTCGTCGTCTATGTAATCGGTTACAGCCATCATTCCGTCCTTGCCGGAAGCCTTGAAAGCTTCAATAAACGCGGCGAATTCGTCCTCGCGGAAAATCGTATCGACCGTCGTCAGACAAAACTTGTCGTCTTTCAGGAAACGGCTCAATTCATAGAAACTGTGCATTGAGCTTGGGGTCGTCTTCACAATCACTTCCAACGGCACTTCCGCTGTCTCTTTCAATGCTGCTACATGCTCCTTGGTAAGCGCTACCTCGTTGTTAATGATAATCACCACCTGCTCGGCCCCATTTTGGGCAAAAATATGTACCAGGCGGTCAATCATAGCCATTCCGTTCAACTGTACCAACGGCTTTGGCAAAGCAACCCCCTCCTGGGAGAGTCTTGAACCCTCCCCGGCAGATATAATCGCAAATTTCATGTCTTATTCTTCTACTGTATCTAATTTCAACTTATCACTGTCATCACGTTTCTCATAATACTGCTTACGCAGCGGACGAGCATTGATTTCACGCTCAATCTGGCGGTTACGGAACACATCCAGTGCAACATAAATGGCCTGACGGAAAGAATCTTCGGAAGCAATACCTTGTCCGGCTATATCATAAGCCGTACCATGAGCCGGCGAAGTACGGACAATCGGCAGCCCTGCGGTAAAGTTGACTCCTTCGTCCATAGCCAAAGCCTTGAACGGAGCCAGTCCCTGGTCGTGATACATCGCCAGAATGCCATCAAAATGTGCATAATTACCAGAACCCATGAATCCGTCTGCCGGATATGGTCCGAAACACAGTACTCCCTTGGCCATCATTTCCTGCATGGCCGGAATGATTACTATCTGTTCTTCAGTACCAATCAATCCTTCATCACCCGCATGCGGATTTAATGACAAGACAGCGATACGTGGACTGTCAATTCCGAAATCCTGCTTCAAGGAGCGATGGAAGATGGCCATTTTTTCCATAATCAGCTCTTTGGTCAAGGTTCTCGAAATTTCACTGACCGGAATATGACCGGTAACCAAAGCAACACGGAAATCATCTTTCAACAGAATCATCAAAGCCTTCTCACCTTTTCCTACGCGCTCCTCAATGTATTCCGTATGTCCCGGGAAATGGAATGTATCCGACTGAATGGTATGCTTGTTGATAGGAGCTGTTACCAGTACATCAAAGACGCCTTCCCGGTAATCCTGCAACGCTTTTTCCAGTGCGCTGAGTGCAGCCTTTCCGGCCTCTGCAGTCGGTTTGGTCAGTTCAACCTTCAACTCGTCTTCCGTACAGTTCAGGATATTCACCCGTCCATCCTGTATGTCTGCTCTCGAATTGACAATACTGAATGTAGTCTGTATATCCATCGCCTTGCGATGATATGCGGCAACCTTGGGTGAGCCATATATAATAGGTGTACACAACTCCAACATGGTAGGGTCAGAGAATGCCTTCAGAATCACCTCATACCCCACTCCATTTATATCTCCATGAGTAATACCTACTCTTATCTTCCGTTCTTCCATGAGTTATTTTTCCTTGTTTGTCTGTTGTTCATTATCTTTAGCCACATTCTCTTCCGTTATCTGATTGTCTACCGGAAGTTCACCCACTTCTTTTTCCTGAGGTAATTTCAAGGTATAAAGAGCAGCATTCAGTTTACGGATCTGGTCACGTTTCAGTTTTCCCGGATTATAGACAAATCCTTCTACCACGATAACCCTTCCATTGGCACGGTCTACACGGGCATGTGATACAAACGGACCGCCCATCGCATCGTTCTCCATCTCCCACAATCCACGCACTTCATAGGCATAATCCCCCTGCACCGCAATGTTACGGGCATCCACGAAGATTGAATCGGCAGTAACCATATACATACCTTCTTTGGATCCAGGAATATTTGCTTTCATCACAGAGTCTCGTTTCTCAATAAAATATGCCTTTGTAAAGGTTTCTTTGCTGGTATACGGATAGGAGTAAATCACAAAATTCAAATCATTCAGATTGCTGGAAGCCCACAAGAACTGTTGTCCCACCTTATAAGAGGAAAGCTCGACCGGCATCCAGATATCGCAATCAAACAGGCTTTGTACTTTAGTAGACAATGTTTCATTATGTTTCTTTTCCAACAGCTTCACTTCACGATTCATTTCCGCACGGGTAAAGAAATCAATGATGACTTGTCCGTTTCTAGCTACATATTCGGCAAACTCCTGCTGACTCGGCGACTGGATAGTCATAATCATCTGTGGAGAAGAATATGCGTCACGGGTATATTTGAACTTGGTTTGCGTATAGATATCCTGAATATCTACAATAATGATGTTACGGAACAAGCGCATCGTACGGTCAAAATAGTCAGGGCGCACCCGGGAAATCCGGAAAGAACGCTCCGGCTGCGGCAATCCCGGAACATCTGTATCGAGCACATGAAAGAGAGCACTGTCTGGACTGTTCCAACATTTATCATCAGCTACCACCAACACTTCATAAGGACGGCCGCTGGATACCGGTGTAACAATACTTTTACCATCTTTGTGACAAGAAGCCAGCACCAATACCATCAATGCAAAGCTCAAATAAAAGGCAAAACGTTTCATAAGTATTGAAAATTAGTTATTATCTGCATTCTTCTCTGCCTGTTGCTTGGCTGTAGACAACATGCCGCAGGCAGCAAAAATATCTTCCCCACGGGAAGCACGGATAGTAGCAAACAGGCCATGAGCCGTCAGATAATCGCGGAAAGCAATCATTGAATCCATGTCTGTCCCCTCCAAATCCACATTCGGGATTGCATGGAAACGAATCAGGTTCATCCGGCAATCCAGACCGCGTAAAAGGCGGACCAGTTCTTTCGCATATACCAGGCTGTCATTTACTCCCTTGAATACAATGTATTCAAAAGAGAGGCGACGCTGTTTGCTGAAATCGTACCGACGGAGGATTTCTACTATCTCCGTAATGGAAAAAGCTTTTTCGGCCGGCATCAGTTCGCGACGTTGCGCCGGGAACGGAGAATGCAGACTGATAGCCAGGTGACAGTCACTCTCTTCCAGGAACCGAACCAGTCCCTTGCGTAAGCCTACTGAGGAAACAGTAATACGCTTCGGACTCCACTGATACCCATAATCGGCCGTCAGCACCGTCAAGGCACGCAACACTTCGTCCAAATTATCGAAAGGCTCTCCCATTCCCATAAAAACCACATTGGTCAAGGTGTCCCGCTCCGGAATGGAATAAATCTGATTCAATATCTGAGCAGCCGTCAGACTGGCAGTATAGCCCTGCTTACCTGTCATACAGAATTTGCAGTTCATTTTACAACCTACCTGCGAAGACACACACAAGGTAGCCCTATCATCATCTGGGATATATACAGATTCTATGTAATCACCTTCCGGAGTACGGAAAAGGTATTTCACAGTACCGTCTACCGAGCGCATCTCGTGAACGGGTGCAGAAGCTCCCACTTCGTAATTTTCCTTCAACAGCTCCCTGTTCTTCAATGACAGGTTCGTCATTTCATCTATCGAAGCTACTTTCTTTTCATACATCCACGAAGCAAGCTGGTTCGCTGTAAATTTCGGCATTCCCAGTTCTGCGACCAACGTTTTCAGTTCATCCAGTGTTTTTCCTAACAACGGAATTTTAGTCGTACTCATTATCGATTCAAATTTAGCGTACAAATTTAGGCAAAAAAAAGATATAAATCCCTATCTTTGCCCGTATAAATATATTAAATATGAAAAAAGACATCACTTGTTTCATGCCATATAGCCATGAATGTCAACCCAATAGAACTTTGGAGGCATTCATGCGTCACCCACGGGTTGCGCACATATACCTGTTGGTACAGTCACCGTTAAATGACGAAGAGATACCAGCCCCATGCACACAACTGGTTGTAGAAGATTTATTCTCCACCCATACTTCCCACCAGATAGCCGCACACGCCGATACTCCGTTCCTGTTACTTTATACCAAAAGTCAATCCCTGGAATTGGGATACATGGCTCTGGAGCGACTCGTTGACTACGCCTCCACACCCGATACGGGCATGGTGTATGCCGACCATTACCAATGGATAAAGGGTGAACGGAAGGCACATCCGGTCATTGATTACCAGCTGGGTAGCGTACGCGATGATTTTGATTTCGGCTCATTGTTATTGTTCCCGACCAACCGCTTTCTGCAAGGCATCCATCAAATGGAAACCCAACCTTCCTACAACAGCTCCGCCCTGTATGCCTTACGCTTGTCCATCAGCCGCATGTTCCGGCTTGTTCATATCCGGGAATATCTTTATACGGAAATCGAAGAAGACACCCGTAAGTCTGGCGAGAAACAGTTCGATTACGTAGACCCACGCAACCGGGAGACCCAAATAGAACGGGAAGCTGCATTCACCTGGCACCTGAAGCAGATAGGCGCTTACCTGCCTCCTGTCACCCGGGAAATCAATTTCCAGGATGAGTTTGAAACGGAAGCATCGGTCATTATTCCGGTAAGGAACCGTGTCCGTACCATCGAAGATGCCATCCGCTCCGTACTGGAACAGGAGACCTCATTCCCCTTCAACCTGATTATCGCAGACAACCATTCTACTGACGGAACCAGTGAAATTATAGCCGATTATGCGAACCGTTACCCACAGCTGATCCACTTGATTCCTGAACAGACTGACTTAGGTATCGGCGGATGCTGGAACCTGGCTGTCAACCATCCGGCATGCGGACGCTTTGCCATTCAGTTGGACAGCGATGACTTGTACAGCGGTCCTGACACCCTGCAACGGATTGTCGATAAATTCCACCAGGAAAAGTGTGCCATGGTCATCGGTTCCTACCGGATGACAGATTTTCAATTGAACACCCTGCCTCCCGGTATCATCGACCACAAGGAATGGACCGATACCAACGGCCACAACAATGCTCTGCGCATCAACGGCTTGGGAGCTCCCAGGGCCTTTTATACTCCCCTACTTAGAGACATCCGCGTGCCCAACACAAGCTATGGAGAAGATTATGCGTTAGGACTGGCATTTTCACGTACTTACCGAATCGGAAGAATCTATGATGTGCTGTATCTCTGCCGCCGTTGGGAAGGGAATTCTGATGCTGCACTCAGCATTGAAAAAACCAACCAGAACAACAGCTACAAAGACAGTCTTCGTACCCTTGAAATCAAAAAAAGACAAGAACTGCTTCGGCAATCGAGACCTGACAACCAGGCTTGGACAGGCCCCGACTTTATCCAAAGTCAGCTTGCCTCTTGGGAATTGGCACGCAAGAACCACGAAGCACTGAAACAAGTGCAGACCCGGGAACTTCATATTGATGGAAACACCCTTATCATCCAGTTCAACCCGGCACGAGCCATCTCGACTCTTGCCAAACTGGACAAAGCTTCATTAGAGGCACGCCCATGTTTTCTTTGTCTGGAGAACAAACCAGCCGAACAGGAAAGTATCCGTATCAACCTGGACGAAGCCTTCGACGTGCGCATCAACCCTTATCCGATTCTTCCAGGCCATCTGACGATTTCTTCCGAAAAGCACCAGTGGCAGACACTGGCAGACAAAAACGAGAGACAGCTCCCTGGACGATTGGTTACCTGGTTCAACGAACATTTCGCACCCGGCTACACCATTTTTTATAACGGAGCAAAATGCGGAGCTTCAGCCCCCGACCATTTCCATTTCCAGGCCGCACAGCAAAAAGACATTCCTTTCATCCGCCAATGGGACCGTCTGATGGAAAGCGCCTGTCTGACCGGCTACGAAGTACAAGCCGACAACACCCTCTGCAAAGGCTACCGGATAGACAATTTCATCTGTCCTATCCAGGCTTTCATCACCGAAGGAAAAGCAGAAACGAGCCTCCGCCTGTTGAAAGAATTTCTGGAGACATTGCCACTCTATCCGGGAGAAACCGAGCCCAGGTACAATCTCTTTGCCTGGACAGACCGTCAAGGAAATTACGTAGCAGCGTATTTTCCACGGACAGCCCATCGTCCGTCCTGCTATACGGCCGAAGGTGACGAATGTATCATGGTCAGCCCCGGAGCATTGGATATGAGCGGACTGTTGGTCGTACCACGAAAAGAAGATTACGATAAAATCTCCGAGAATCAACTGTTACAGATTTATAACGAAGTATCATTATGACAGAACCCGAAATAAGTGTGGGCATCGTCAACGCCCAAGAAATACATTTTACCCTTCATGCCTTGTACCATGCCAAAGGAACAACCGTTTCCGGTCCACAATGCGTATCGTTCCACGAAGGAGGTATCCTCTGGAACGGAGAAGTCTATCGTGAACTCACCTTCCACCCCTTGGAAGAACAGGCATCTTTTGCGCTGGAGGATGTCACCATCGGTATCCATTTCCACTGGGAGCGCCAGGAAACCCAGACGTTTCTAGGAACATTGAAACTGGTTGTGGACGAAGGTAAAATTACAGCCATCAACCAGCTTCCGGTAGAGGCCTACCTCACCAGTGTCATTTCTTCCGAAATGAATGCTACGTCTTCACTGGAGTTTCTGAAAGCCCATGCTGTCATCTCCCGCAGCTGGTTGCTCGCCCAGATAGAAAAAAGACAGGCCCTTAGCCAGAAAGACAGCGGGTTCTTCCCTTTTACCAAAACAGAAACCGAATACATCCGTTGGTACGACCGCGAAGACCATACCATCTTCGACGTATGTGCAGACGACCATTGCCAGCGTTACCAAGGAATCACCAAGGCCTCCAATCAGACCGTAGCAGAAGCTGTGAAAGCCACCCGCGGACAGGTACTTATGTACGAAAATACCATCTGCGATGCCCGTTTCTCCAAATGCTGTGGCGGCGTGACCGAAGAATTCAGTTACTGCTGGGAGAACAAGGATTTTCCTTACCTGAGTGCCATACGGGACAGCGGAAAAGATCAGACGATTCCAGACCTGACAGACGAAAAGCAGGCAGAAGCCTGGATTCGTACAGCCCCTGAATCTTATTGCAATACCAGAGACGCACATGTCCTTTCGCAGATATTGAACAACTACGATCAGGAAACCACCGATTTCTACCGCTGGAAAGTACGGTATACCCAAGATGAACTGACAGAACTGATACGCAGCAGAAGCCATTGTGATTATGGGCAGATTATCGACCTGATACCTGTCGAACGAGGAAAATCCGGCCGTATCAGCAAATTGAAGATTGTGGGGACCCTGAAGACATTTACGATAGGCAAGGAACTGGAAATCAGACGAACATTATCGGAAACACATCTTTTCAGCTCGGCCTTTGTAGTAGATAAAGGACCTGAAGAAGGAGGAGTTCCTTCCTGGTTCGAGCTGACCGGTGCCGGATGGGGACACGGAGTCGGACTATGCCAGATAGGAGCTGCCGTCATGGGAGAAAAAGGATATGCCTACGACGATATCCTCTTACATTATTATAAAGAAGCGAAAATCCGCAAACTCTATTAATACATTACCGGATGAAGAAGAATTCTCCTTGGACCTGGGTACCTTCCCTATACTTTGCCGAAGGGCTACCCTATGTAGCAGTCATGATTCTTTCCCTCGTCATGTACAAGCGTTTGGGAATCTCAAACACGGATATAGCCTTGTATACCAGTTGGCTGAACTTGCCTTGGGTCATCAAACCACTGTGGAGCCCTTTCGTCGACCTGCTCAAGACCAAGCGCTGGTGGATAGTCAGCACCCAGTTATTGATCGGAGCCGGATTGGCGGGAATTGCCTTTACCATTCCGACCTCCCATTTTTTTCAAACCACCCTGGCTATCTTCTGGCTGATGGCTTTCAGCTCGGCCACTCATGACATTGCTGCCGACGGGTTCTACATGCTTGGACTTACACCTCATGAGCAAGCATTCTATGTGGGTATCCGCAGTACATTCTATCGGATTGCCACCATAGCCGGACAAGGAGTTCTGATTATGCTGGCCGGTTATCTGGAAAAGACCACCGGAAGAATCAGCTATGCCTGGAGTATCACATTCTTCGTATTGGCCGGACTCTTTCTGGCTCTATACCTTTACCATACATTCATACTTCCACGGCCATCCTCTGACCAACCGACTGGAAGTCAGACTACCATACAAGGGATATTGGGGGAATTTCTATCCACTTTCCGTTCATTTTTCCAGAAAGAGCAGGCCGGAATCGCCATCCTGTTCATGCTCTGCTACCGCCTGCCGGAAGCTCAACTGGCTAAAATGGGTATCCCCTTCCTGCTGGACCCTATCGAACAGGGAGGATTGGGATTGACAACCGAACAGATAGGATTTGTTCAAGGAACCATCGGTATCATCGGATTGACCTTGGGAGGTATATTGGGAGGTATAGCGGTTGCCCGTCACGGGCTCAAACGCTGGCTTTGGCCGATGGTATGGGCCATTTCACTACCGGATGCCGTCTATGTTTATCTCAGTTATTTCCAGACACAGAATTTATGGATTATCAATGCCTGCATATTCATCGAGCAGTTCGGATACGGTTTCGGCTTTACGGCATACATGCTCTACCTGATTTATTTTGCCGATGGTCTCCATAAGACCGCCCACTATGCCATCTGTACCGCTTTCATGGCATTGGGGATGATGCTTCCTGGAATGATAGCCGGTAAGCTGCAAGAACTGTTAGGCTATCAACTCTTTTTCGTTTGGATTATGCTCTGCACCCTAGTAACCTTCGGAGTTACCGCTCTTTTACGCATTGACCCATCTTTTGGAAAGAAAGTTGTTGGATAATTGTGAAAAATTGCCGAATATTGCAGTCCGATAAGCGTAATATATAACTACAGAAAAAGAAAACCTATTAAACAATATAAAGGTATGAAACGCACTAATTATTTAGTTCCGATTGTTGTAAGCTGTTTCCTGGCAACCGGTTGTGTCAGCAAAAAGCAGTTTGCAGAATTACAGACCAGCTATCGTCAGTTACAGACAGAAAACAGCGACTTGTCCAAATCCTACCAACAGGCTCAGGTTACATTGGCCGAGAACCGCGCAAACATCAAAAGTCTGGAGGAACGGTTGGCCGAAGCCCAACAGAACAATGCCGACTTGAAGGCATCCTACGCATCCCTGCAAGGTTCTTTGGACAAAAGTATCCAGCAAGGGAACATCAACATCTCCAAACTGGTAGATGAAATCAATGCCTCAAACCGGTTCATCAAACAGCTGGTGGAAGCCAAGGACAAGTCTGATTCCTTGAACATGGTATTGACCAACAACCTGACCCGTTCACTCACCAAAGACGAATTGCAGGAAGTGGATATCAAAGTGCTGAAAGGGGTAGTCTACATTTCTTTGGCTGACAACATGCTTTATAAGTCTGGAAGCTATGAAATCAACGAACGTGCCGGTGAAACATTGAGCAAGATTGCCAAAATCATCACAGACTACAAGGACTACGATGTACTGGTAGAAGGAAATACAGATACAGACCCGATTTCCCGTCCGAATATCCGGAACAACTGGGATTTGAGTACCCTGCGTGCATCTTCTGTCGTACAGGAGCTGCAGAACAAATATGGAGTTGACCCACAACGCCTGACAGCTGCCGGACGTGGCGAGTACAACCCGATCGCAGACAACACTACCGCTTTAGGCAAACAGCGCAATCGTCGTACCCAGATTATCATCACTCCGAAACTTGACCAGTTCATGGATTTGATTGACCAGGCCCCTGAAGCTACTGATTCAACGGCCGCATCCATTCCAGAAGCTCCTCTTCCCATGGAATAAGCCTGAACATTGAACCATAAAAAATGCGTCGGAAACCGATTTGGATTCCGACGCATTTTTTGTTTGACCAAGCTTTTTATTTCAGAACAAAAAATAATTCTCCGTTTTTTTCGCTTGCTTCAATTTTGTCCTCTCTTAACAACCAACCCAATCCGAGGAACAAGTCTTTGTCTGCCTTGATTTTTGCAGCTTTCTTGATTTCCTTCTGAGTTTTTCCTTCATTTCCATTAAGTACTTCCCAAATCTGACCGGCAAGTACTCCTGCTTTTTCTTTCAACATAATCATTCGCTTTTAGTACATAAATAGGTCATACCTATATGAGTCTGTGTTTCTGCGGCAAAATTACAGAAAAACTCGTTTCGTTGTACCTGAATAACTGAAAAACTTTGTTTTTACAGGCAGAAATAAGCTTTCTCGGTTACAATTTATGTTCCTGTTCAAGGAAATCACCAAATATACGGGCAGCAGTTTCAACCATTTTGGCACAAGGGCGTTTGGCATAATACTGACTGGTACGCGCTTCGGGAATAGATACAATCGGCTCCTTCTTGGAGAGTCCCAACAAATCGGCACATCGTAAAGCACCGTTCTCTTCCTTGAATTTCTCTGCCAACTGCTGTACCAAAGCATAGTTGGCTGCCTTTCCTTCCCGGTCTGCCCCCTCTACCGCACTCCGTTCCAGGCCGGCCAGCAGGAACATACCGCAGGCGGCTCCGCAGGTTTCACGCATCCGGCCGATACCTCCTCCAAAGGAAGCAGCCATCCGTAAAGCCTGTTCCCGGGTAAAACCATATAAATCCGCATAAGCCGCAACGACCGACTGCGAACAATTATATCCTTCCTTAAACAAGGATACAGCTTTCTCTATACGTTCTTCTTTTGTCATGATATAACGGTATTGATTGGTTGACCACTCAAAAAAGCTTCAATATTCCGGACGGCCTGCCCCATCAGACGCTGGCGCGCCTCAAGAGTAGCCCATGCAATATGTGGCGTAATGAAACAATTCTTCACGCCAACCAACGGATGACCGGGAACCGGAGGTTCTGATGACAAGACATCAACGCCTGCCGCAGCCAGCAAACCTTTTTCCAGTGCTTCGGCCAAGTCAGTCTCATTGACCAAACCACCACGCCCTGTATTAATCAGAACAGCCTCACGCTTCATCAGTTTCAAGCGCTCCATATTGACCAGATTCTTGGTTGTTTCCGTCAAAGGGCAATGCAGACTGACCACATTACTGTCACTGAAGACCTGCTCCAATGAATCAGCCTTCCGGATACCTGCCGGAAGCTCTGCCGCAGACTTGCTGGTATAAGCCAGTACCTGCATACCGAAAGCCAAAGCAATGCGGGCAGTAGCCATCCCGGTATGTCCCAGGCCGATGACTCCCAAAGTCTTTCCGGCCAGTTCTACCAACGGAGTATTCCAATAACTGAAATCTGCCTGCTTGGTCCAATGTCCCGAAGCCACTTCTTCCGCATAATGTCCCACCCGCTGAGTGATATTCAACAAATGGGCAAATACCATCTGAGCAACCGAATCCGTACTGTATGCCGGAATATTCGTTACCGTAATCCCCTGTCTGCGGGCAGCCTCCAGATTGACAACATTATAGCCGGTTGCCAGAACCCCGATGTATTTCAAATCGGGCAATTGAAACAATGCCTCTCCATCCAACACCGTCTTATTGGTCAGAACAATTTGGGCACCGGTTGCCCGTTCTACGACCTCGCCCGGATGGGTACGGTCATATATCTTCACTGTTCCCAGAGCCTCCAAATCTTTCCAGGACAAATCGCCCGGATTCAGCGTATAGCCGTCCAGGACAACAATCTTCAAGTCTTCTTTCATCATTACCAGTCTCTCCTATTCTTTAAAGCGGTCACCCCACAGGTGTACCATCCGTTCTTTTAGTTTCGCCTCCGCCGGATTTTCCTGAGCATGCCAGATACGTGTCTGCGTTAACTCATCAGGCAGGAACTGCTGCTCTACAAAATGACCGGCATAGGCATGTGCATATTTATAATCTTTACCATAGCCCAACTGCTTCATCAGCTTCGTCGGCGCATTCCGCAAATGCAAAGGTACAGGCAGGTTACCGGTCTGGCGTACCAGCTCCAAGGCGGAATTGATCCCCTCATAGGCAGAATTGCTTTTCGGACTGGTTGCCAGATAAACAGTAGCCTCAGCCAATGGAATCCTCCCTTCGGGCCATCCGATTTTCATTACCGCATCAAAAGCCGCATTTGCCAACAGCAAAGCATTCGGATTAGCCAGACCGATGTCTTCTGAAGCGGAAATCACCAGCCGGCGTGCAATGAAGGCCGGGTCTTCACCGCCTTCTACCATCCTCGCCAACCAATAAAGAGCCCCATCCGGGTCACTGCCACGGATAGATTTGATGAAGGCCGAAATGATATCATAATGTATTTCCCCTTCCTTATCATAGGCCAACGGATTCTGCTGAAGACGGTTTACCACCTTTTCATCGGTGATGACCACCGGATCCTCACCATCCGCCTCCACCACCAGTTCCAGAATGTTCAGCAGTTTCCGGGCATCTCCTCCCGAGTAACGCAACATGGCATCCGTTTCCTTCAATTCGATGCGTTTCTCTTTCAATACCACATCTTTCGACAGCGCATGATGCAACAATTCCAACAAGTCCTCTTTCTCCAGCGATTTGAGAACATACAACTGGCAACGGGATAACAACGGACGAATAACCTCGAACGAAGGATTTTCAGTCGTTGCTCCAATCAAGGTTACTGTTCCTGTTTCTACAGCTCCTAATAAAGAATCTTGTTGTGACTTACTGAACCGGTGTATTTCGTCGATAAACAGAATCGGGCTCTGTTGTGAGAAGAAACGATTGCTGCGTGCTTTCTCAATCACATCGCGTACGTCCTTTACTCCAGAAGTTACAGCGCTCAATGTATAAAAAGGAGTTTCCAGCTTGTTGGCAATAATCTGTGCCAGGGTAGTCTTGCCCACTCCGGGAGGTCCCCATAAAATAAAGGAAGATATTCTGCCTGAATCAATCATTTTCCGCAGAATCGCCCCCTCACCTACCAGGTGTTTCTGACCGATGTAATCATCCAGCGTTTTGGGACGCATACGTTCCGCTAAAGGTTGTGCCATATTTCACGTTTTTATTCACGAAACAAAATTAAACATTTCTCCCGACAAAAGGAGGAGGAAAGACAAATAAAAAAGGCCCTTTTCACAAAGGACCTTTTTTAAGTTTTCAATAGGTATTAGTTTTTTTTAAGGTAAAAAGATTGTTTTCAGGATAACGCCACAAAGATGAGGCCTTTTTTTGAACCTACCAAATAAAAAATCATGTCTTATAACATATTTTGCTATTTTGACCTTTCAATTTACAAAATCGGTTCATCCAAAACATCATCTTTTGGCAGAAACAAAGATAAACATATTTTATAAAATTATCCCTCAGTACTTCACATTTTTTTCAAATGTCCTCCACTTTTTGCCTCTTATCAGATGTTCAGACGAATCCTGTCAGTTTCGGATAACTTTCCAATCCTATCTATTAGGTATATCTCAAAAGAATCATTACTTTTGCACATTGAAGAGAAAACAAGAAGTATTATGGCAGAAATGAATGCAACTGAAAGTTCAGAAAAGAAAAGCCTGAACTTCATCGAACAAATCGTAGAAAAAGACTTGAAAGAAGGTAAGAACGGTGGACGCATACAGACCCGTTTCCCGCCAGAACCGAACGGCTACCTGCATATCGGCCATGCAAAAGCCATCTGCATGGACTTTGGGATTGCCCAGCGTTACGGCGGTGTATGTAACCTCCGTTTCGACGATACAAACCCTACCAAAGAAGATGTAGAATACGTTGAAGCCATCAAGGAAGATATCCAGTGGCTAGGTTTCCAATGGGGAAACGAATATTACGCATCCGATTATTTCCAGCAGCTGTGGGACTTTGCCATCAAACTGATTAAAGAAGGCAAAGCATATATCGATGAACAAAGTTCAGAAGAAATTGCCGCTCAGAAAGGCACACCGACCCAGCCCGGAACAGAAAGCCCTTACCGCAACCGTCCGATTGAAGAAAGCCTGGAGCTGTTCGAAAAGATGAACAGAGGCGAAATCGAAGAAGGAAAAATGGTGCTCCGTGCCAAGATTGACATGGCCAATCCGAACATGCACTTCCGCGACCCGATTATTTACCGGGTAGTAAAAACACCTCATCACCGCACCGGCGATAAATGGAAAGCTTACCCGATGTATGACTTTGCCCATGGACAGAGCGACTACTTCGAAGGGGTTACCCACTCACTCTGTACACTGGAATTTGTGGTACACCGCCCGTTGTATGACTTGTTTGTCGACTGGGTCAAAGAAGGAAAAGACCTGGACGACAACCGTCCGCACCAGTATGAGTTCAACAAACTGAACCTGAGTTACACCCTGATGAGTAAACGTAACCTGCTCACACTGGTAAAAGAAGGACTGGTAGACGGATGGGATGACCCCCGTATGCCGACCATCTGCGCATTCCGTCGCCGCGGTTATTCTCCGGAATCCATCCGTAAGTTTATCGACAAGATTGGTTACACCACCTACGACGCGCTGAATGATTTCGCACTGTTGGAAAGTGCCGTCCGCGAAGACCTGAACGCACGGGCAACCCGTGTTTCAGCCGTATTGAATCCGGTCAAACTGATACTGACCAACTATCCGGAAGATCAGGTAGAAGAAATGGTTGCCATCAATAACCCGGAAGACCCGAATTCTCCGACACATACCATCGAATTCAGCCGTGAGCTGTGGATGGAACGTGAAGACTTCATGGAAGACGCTCCGAAAAAATACTTCCGTATGACTCCGGGGCAGGAAGTCCGTCTGAAAAACGCCTACATCGTAAAATGTACAGGCTGCAAGAAAGACGAGAACGGAAACGTGGTAGAAGTCTATGCCGAATATGACCCCAATACACGCAGCGGTATGCCGGAAGCCAACCGTCGTGTAAAAGGAACTCTGCACTGGGTAAGCTGCAAGCATTGCCTGAAGGCAGAAGTCCGTCTGTACGACCGCTTGTGGAAAGTAGAGAACCCGCGTGACGAAATGGCGACTATCCGCGAAGCCAAGAACTGCTCAGCCCTGGAAGCCATGCAGGAAATGATCAACCCGGATTCACTGAAGGTATTGACCGAGTGCTATGTGGAAAACTATCTGGCAAATGCCAAACCATTGGATTACCTGCAGTTCCAGCGCATCGGCTACTTCAACGTAGACAAAGATTCTACTCCAGACCATTTAGTATTCAACCGTACCGTATCATTGAAAGACACCTGGAGCAAAATCAACAAATAAATCCATAAGGAGCCCTACGGAACATTTGCCATGGCTCAGGAATCATACTGGTAAAAACTTCCGAGCATGGCAAATGTTCCTTTTTTATCATTGACCTTTCAAATATTATTCACATGAACACTGACGATTTATCCCATTCTTTCCAGACTCCCGAATTTCTGGAAACATTGGCTAACTATGAAGAGATGGTCCGTCAGCACCGTACCTGTTACTTCGAAAGCAACGACTTGATTCTCCTGGCAGAATATTATGCCGCCCAACAAAAAATCAAAGAATCCGACGACGTTATCAAATACGCGCTCACCATTCATCCGGATAACCTGGAACTCCAGATATACCAATGCAATTCCCTGATAGCATCAGGGAAATTGGATGAAGCCGAGCAGCTACTGAACAAATTGCCCGACCAGCAAGATGAAGAGGTTATCTACGCCCGGGTCAATATATGCCTGGAACGAGGCCAGGAAGAAAAAACAGACAGCCTGCTGATTCCACTAATGGAAAGTGAAGATTATGAACTTGACATGATGGTTGATATCATTAACCTGTTCTTGGATGCCAACAATGAAACCTACGCACGCAAATGGCTGGACCTGTTATTCGAACATTACGATAAGAGCGAACCTCTTGTACTGGAAATAGCTTCAGATTTCTACATGACTTTCAGACACTTTCCGGAAGCCATCAACACATATAACCAGTTGCTGGACATCGACCCATATCAACAGGGATACTGGTTGAACCTGACACGTGCCTATCTGGCAAACGGCCAGACCGAACAGGCCTTCAATGCCATCGATTTCGCATTGGCCATCGATGAAAGCAACTCCAAGGCTTTGGAACTGAAGGGATACTGTTACCTGCAAAGTCTCAATGCGGAAGAGGCCCTCAAGTATTTCGAGCGGGCTCTACCGAACTGTGAAGACCCGGTAAGTCTCTACCAAATCATGGAAAAATGCTGCGACACCTTGGGAAATGACGAACAGAGCATCGTCTACCTGAACAAGATGCTGGAAGACCCTACCTGTTCTGATTTCGAAAAAGCTGTCTGTTACCAGAAACTGGCAAATCATTACCTGCTCCTCTCCGAGTATGACAACTGTTTGAAGTGTACCCTCAAAGGACTGGAATACGATAACGGATTTGCGCCACTATATGTGATGCTTGGAGAATATTACCTGTTCGAAGACAATCAGCATGCTGCCGAACAGGAATTTGCGCACGCAGAAGTTTATGCGACCGACAAAAAAGAAATAGAGGAACAGATTTTCAGAGCCTACTTCCGGGCCTGCTATTTCCAGGAAGCCCTAAATTACTTCCAACAGTTGGAAGAAAAGTACCCGCTAAAGATGGATAGATATTATTTCTGTGTGGCCTATTGCTGCTATGCCATTCACGATGAAACAAACCTGATGAAATATCTGGTACGAGGCAACACCCTTCTCCAACAGTTCCAGGATGGACATGAGCGGCTACAAATACCTGACATGATGCCTGAAGCAGAAGATTTCATGAAACTGGCAAACGAAATCCTTTGCAGAATAGAAGAAGGAAGTATCCATCCTGAAGATTACTTTGACTTACCGGAACAACCACTTCCTTAACGGACGTTACTTCCTCCCCTCAAAAAAGAAGCATGTCGCAGAAGCAGGAAAACCTAGCTTTTACGACATGCTTTTTTTATCAGACGGGGAAATACCTGTTATTCTTTAGCCGATTTTGCCGAGAGTTTCTCCAGCAGATATACCAGAAGAAAACCTACCACCATCAGGACAGCAGCCTCCCAGACATAGACATTCGGTAAGATATTGGTTTCTACCAGGGGTTTTACTACCCCATGACTGTCGACATACGTCTGAACCGTTTCTTTCCACGGCCATACCTTATTCAACGACCCTAACATGAATCCGGTAAGAACCGACAAAGTGATGTTCCGGAAATGCTTCAAGGCAAACGAAAGTAAACGCGAGAAAGTAGTGATACCGATGAGCGCCCCCGCAGCAAATACCAGGATAATCTTGATATTAAAGGTCTTCACCGCTTCCATAATGAAGAAGTATTTTCCTAACAGCACCAAGATAAAGCTACCGGAAATTCCCGGTAAAATCATGGCACAGATAGCAATCGCTCCGCAGAGGAAGATAAACAACAGATTGGTGGGAGTCTCTGCCGGCGTAGCCACCGTTATATAATAGGCCACGGCCGCTCCTACAATAAATGCCAGAATCGTCTTCCAGTTCCATTCCTTGATGTCTTTTGACACAAACCACGTAGAGGCCAACACGAGTCCGAAGAAAAAGGCCCAGACCAGCACCGGATGATCGGTCAGTAACCAGGTAATGACTTTGGCCAATGAAAAAATACTGATACCGATACCCAATATGATGGAAAACAGGAAAGCGGCATTGATTTGCTTGCAGAATGCAATCCATTTGCCTGTAAAGAAAAGCTTCAGACTCTCCCCGTTAATACTCTTGATGGAGTTGATCAGTTCATCATAAATGCCTACAATAAAGGCTATCGTTCCTCCCGATACCCCGGGAACCACATCAGCGGCTCCCATAGCCATGCCTTTCAGAGTCAGAAAAGCATAATCCTTTAGTTTACGTTCCATGTATAAATTATCTTCTAGATTTTAATGGCGCAAAGTAACAGAAAAAAAACAAGTTATGAAACTCCCATTCCACTTTTCCCGGCCTTCCATTCTAAAAAAAATAAAAAAAAGCCAATCTTACCGGATAAAGATGAACCATTCTGCTTTTCATTTGTTATATTCGTAGAAACAATTAAAACACAACCATAATGGCAAAAACAGCTTTTAAAGGAAATCCGGTTTCATTGGCCGGAGAATTCATTCAGGTAGGCGCACAGGCTCCAGATTTTACCCTCGTTAAAGGAGATTTGGGAAATTACACGTTGGCAGACTGCAAAGGAAGATTCACAGTACTGAATATTTTCCCAAGCCTGGATACCGGAGTATGCGCGGCATCAGTACGGAAGTTCAATCAACTGGCAGCCGGAAAAGACAACACGGTAGTACTGGCTGTATCGAAAGACCTTCCGTTTGCACAAGGACGCTTCTGTACGGCAGAAGGCATTGAGAACGTAGTTCCCTTGTCCGATTATCGCTATACCTCTGATTTTGGTGAAAAATACGGTGTACTGATGACAGACGGGCCGTTGTGTGGTTTGTTGGCCCGCGCCGTAGTAGTCATCAATCCGGAAGGAAAGATTATCTATACTCAGTTGGTTCCCGAAATCGTGGAAGAACCGAACTACGAAGCAGCTTTGGCAGCTATCGGATAACAAAAACTAGACAACCCTATACAAAACCACATAAAAAAGCCGGACCCGGGAACGTATATTCTCCGAAGGTCCGGCTTTTTAAATATTCTATTGACAAGAACTCCCGTCATTTAAAAGGTGGCTCAGTCCGCATCCCCTACGAAATCCTTGATGCGTTGCTCTTCAGTCAGACGACATACCAGCAGCATATCATCATGTTCGGCTACGATGTATCCGTCCAAGCCTTGTACAACCACCCGTTTTTCCTGGGTTGTATGGATGATGCAGTTCCGGGTTTCATACGTCTTGATATCCGGACCGATATTTACGTTACTGTGTGCATCCCGTTTCATATTCCGGTACAAGGAACTCCATGTACCCAGATCACTCCAGCCGAAACTTGCCGGAAACGCATAGATTTCATCCGCTTTTTCCATCAATGCATAATCAATCGAAATATTTTCACAGGTAGGGAACAGTTCATTGATCATCTCCTGCTCCTTATCCGTATAATAGATGGGAAGCAAGCGTTCGAAAATACGGGCCATCGGCGGCTGGTATACACGGATGGCATTGACAATGGTATTTACGTTCCACACAAAAATACCGGAATTCCAGAAGAAATTATTCCTACGCAGGTAGCGTTCGGCTGTTTCCAGGTTCGGCTTCTCCTTGAACCCGTCTACCCGATAGATTTCTTTGTTGGAAGGACAAGCCATCGACAGGTCGATATCAATATATCCGTAACCCGTTTCCGGATAAGTAGCCTTCATACCCAGCGTCACAATGGCATCCGAGTCTGCCGTAAAGCTCATGGCCGAACGGATAACGCGGGCAAACTCCCTTGTATCCATCACGAGATGATCACTGGGAGTCACAACCAGATTCGCTTTCGGATTCTTCGCCTTGATTTTCCAACTTGCATACGCTATACAGGGGGCAGTACTCCGCCGGCACGGCTCCAGCAGGATATGGTCATCCGGGATGTCAGGCAACTGCTCCTTCACCACATCCTTATACTTTATCTGAGTCAAAATCCACGTATTCTCAGCAGGACAGATATCTTTGAAACGGTCTACCGTCATCTGAATCAGCGTACGTCCACATCCTAATACATCGATAAACTGTTTAGGCAGATCAGTCGTGCTCATGGGCCAGAATCGGCTTCCAATGCCACCGGCCATAATGACCAAATGATTATTTAAGGGATTCATAGTCTTCTAATTTCAAGTCTGTATGCAAAGATAAATAATTATTGGAATAAAAAAAGGTCTCCGCCTAAAAATTTAGCAGAGACCTTCTCATCCATAAAGATCGTTTATCAGCAATACATGTTTACAATAGCTTCATACAGTTCCTGCTTACCGCTGGTCTGTTTCGGCTCACCGTTTGCTTTGGCGTACGCTACCACATCTTCCAAAGTCAACTTGCCCTCTTCAAATTCCTTGCCTTTACCAGAATCGAAGGAAGCATAACGGTCGGCCAGCATCTTCTTGTACGGAGACTCTTCCAACAGTTTAGCAGCATTCAGCAGGGCACGGGCCATAGCATCCATTCCGGCAATGTGAGCGATGAAGATATCTTCCAGGTCTGTAGAATTACGACGGGTCTTAGCATCAAAATTAGTACCGCCGTTACCCAGACCACCGTTACGGATAATCTGCATCATAGCCTGAATCAGTTCAAAGTTGTCAATCGGGAACTGGTCTGTATCCCAACCATTCTGATAGTCGCCACGATTGGCATCGATTGAGCCCAACATGCCGTTGTCTACTGCTACGCACAATTCATGTTCGAATGTATGTCCGGCCAGTGTAGCATGATTCACTTCAATATTCACCTTGAAATCCTTATCCAGGTTGTGAGCCTTCAAGAAACCAATGACAGTTTCTGTATCCACATCATACTGATGCTTGGTCGGCTCCATCGGTTTCGGTTCAACCAGGAACGTACCGGTGAATCCCTTGGCACGGGCATAGTCACGAGCGATGGTCAGCATCTGTGCCAGATGTTCCTTTTCACGTTTCTGGTCTGTATTCAGCAGTGACATGTAACCTTCGCGGCCACCCCAGAACACGTAATTGGTACCACCCAGCTCGATAGTCGCGTCAATGGCGTTCTTGATCTGAACAGCTGCACGGGCTACCACATCAAAATCCGGATTTGTAGCGGCACCGTTCATATAACGTGCATGGCCGAACACATTGGCAGTTCCCCACAGCAGTTTGATTCCTGTTTCAGCCTGTTTCTGTTTGGCATAAGCCACAATTTCTTTCAGGTTGGCTTCATATTCTTCGATGGTATCGGCCTCATCACACAAATCCACATCATGGAAGCAGTAATATTCGATACCCATTTTCTGCATGAATTCGAAACCGGCATCCATCTTGTCCTTAGCAGCCTGGATTTTATCAGAGTTTCCTTTCCAAGGGAAGTTCTTGGTTCCGCCACCGAACTGGTCGCTACCTTCGGCACACAGTGTATGCCACCAGGCCATTGAGAACTTCAACCAGTCTTTCATTTTCTTTCCCATCACTACCTTTTCTGCGTCATAGTAACGGAAAGCCATCGGATTCTTGCTTTCTACACCTTCGAACTGAATCTTACCGATTCCAGGAAAATACTCTTTTGTTGCCATAGCTTTATTTTTTTATTTTATTTGTTGATTTATAGTTGATTCATTCTTCTCTTCTTACTTCATGCAGGACAACCAGCGCTGATAAGCCTCTTCGTAAGCTGCCCTGTCGGCCTCTTTCGGCTCAATGACAGCCAACTTTTCCAAAGTAGCGAACGCTTCATGATTATCCCGGTATATACCGGCCCCCATACCTGCACCCTTGGCTGCCCCTACAGAACCATCTGTATCGTACAGCTCAATAATCGCTCCGGTCACACCGGCCAGTGTGTCACGGAAAACAGGGCTCAGGAACATGTTGGCATGACCGGCATGAATCTTGCACACATCCATTCCCATCCCTTTCATGATATCGATACCATACCGAAACGAAAAGACAATACCTTCTTGAGCCGCCCGGATGATGTGGTTACGCGTATGGATATTGAAATTAATACCATGAATGGAACAACCCGTCTCCCGGTTCTGCAGCATTCGCTCTGCACCGTTACCGAAAGGCAAGATACTGATACCAGCCGAACCGATAGGCGCCTGGGCCGCCAAATCATTCATGGCAGCGTAAGAAATCCCTTCCGGAACCACCGTACGCTTTATCCAGGAATTCAGAATACCGGTTCCGTTAATGCAAAGCAAGACACCCAGACGGGTCTGCTCTACCGTATGGTTGACATGAGCAAAGGTATTGACCCGTGATTTCGGATCATAGTTGACAGCACCGTTCACTCCGTATACTACCCCCGATGTACCGGCAGTAGAAGCAATTTCCCCCGGATTGAATACATTCAGCGAAAGCGCATTGTTCGGTTGGTCACCGGCACGATAAGTTACCGGAATTCCTTCCTTCAGGCCCAATTCGGCAGCCGCCACAGCCGTAACACGCCCCTGTTCCGAGAATGTCGGGCGAACAGGAGGAATCAACGAAGCGTCAAAACCATAATAATTCATCAGGAACCGGGCTACCTCGTTATGTTGGAAATCCCAGAACATGCCTTCAGACAAACCAGAAACCGTAGTACAGATTTCACCGGTCAGCTTCATGGCGATGTAGTCGCCCGGTAACATAATCTTATCGATCTGTGCGTATACTTCCGGTTCATTGTCTTTCACCCATGCCAGTTTCGAAGCGGTAAAATTCCCCGGAGAATTCAACAAATGAGACAGACAGAGCTCATCGCCCAATGCCTGGAAAGCCTTTTCACCGTATGGAACTGCACGGGAGTCACACCAGATAATGGCCGGACGCAAAACCCGCTGATTTTTATCCACACAGACAAGTCCATGCATTTGATAGGATATACCGATAGCGGATATCTCATCCTTCTTTACTCCACTCTCCGCCATTACCGCCTCTGTAGTCCGTTTCAGATTATCCCACCACATTTCCGGATGCTGTTCCGCCCATCCCGGATGAACGGCAATAATCTCCGCTTCCGTCTTCGGATAAAAAGCAGAAGCTACACATTTACCGGTTTCAGCATTTACCAGACTGGCCTTCACCGAAGAACTACCGATATCGTATCCAAGCAAATACATACACACTCTTTTTTTATTATTTTTTCAATTTATTATAAATGGATCTGTCAAACTTATAATAACGCGCCGCACGGTGCCTTACCCCGGTTTCTTTTTCATCCAAAGGCACCACGTATGGCATTAAAGCAATCCGTTTATGGAAGTTACGCACATCGAATGCTTTGTCATAAACCAGCTGATACAAGATACGCAACTGGGCAGCCGTAAATTTACGGGGCAACAAATCGAACATGACCGAAGGAGTATTTTCTACATAATGACGGACATACGCCAATGCGTCCTTCAGTATCTGCAGGTGGTCGAAAGCCAAAGTTTTCACCTCCGAAACCGGTTTCCAGCACGCATCGTATGTAGTTGTCAGGTTCCGGCTATGCTGGTCAATCTTCAGCAGCGAAAGATAAGCGATGGTAACAATCCGCCCCACCCGATTCTCCGTAATCCGATGGAAACGCTCCAACCACAATACATCCTTCGGATCAGAAGTACGGTTTATCGAGCCGTATGCCTTAAACTGTCCCATCTTGATATTCTTCAAGCCTGTCAGTTCCATCAACACTCGTTTGGCAGCCTCATCCAGGTCTTCATCTGCATAAATCAAACTTCCCGGTAACTTCAACATATTCAGGTTTTCATCAGGCTGCCGACCAACCTGGCTAACCAGCAGCACCCGGAATTGTTCACCGTCAAAGCCAATCAGTACACAATCCACAGATACGTGCACATCAATCACTGCATTCTTGTCGTCAGTAGCCATTCTTTCGTTATTTTATTTCTGATATTGCAAATATAGATTGTTTTTCAATACGATATACCATAGAAATAGATAAAATTACATGTTATAAAACACTATTTTACAATAAAATAGTTTTCGTATTTTATACGATAATCAAAAACAGCTTATTGTACAACATACGATATTTATTCAAATCACCAGGAACCAGAGTTCCGTTTCTTGAGCACAGACATGCATAAACGAAAAAAAATTGTATCTTTGCCACATATTATCCGAACAGAAATCATGAAAATTTATCCAAGTATATTAACGATTGCCGGTTCCGACTGTAGCGGTGGAGCCGGTATCCAGGCCGACATCAAAACAATCTCTGCGTTGGGAGCATACGCAGCCAGTGCCATTACGGCCATCACTGTACAAAACACCCTCGGTGTCACAGGCATCCACCCCGTCCCCCCCGAGTACGTAAAAGGACAGATAGAAGCAGTAATGACAGACATCCGCCCGCGAGCAGTCAAAATCGGTATGATCAACGACGTGAAAATTGTAGAGGTCATTGCCGATGCGATACAGAAATTCCGCCCGCGCTTTGTCGTATTCGACCCTGTTATGGTTTCAACCAGCGGATGCAAGCTGATTGAAGACGATGCCATTACGGCATTGACCACCCGGCTGATGCCACTGGCTACGCTCATCACGCCTAATTTAAGTGAAGCCCAAGTACTCACCGGAATCACCGTCAACGACCGGCAGTCCATGCAGGCCGCCGCTCAGGAACTGCTAAAACTGGGCAGTCAGGCAGTATTGGTAAAGGGAGGACATCTGGAAGGTGGCCGTATGTACGACCTGCTGCAAGTGAGGAACGAATCCGAGCCTCACCTGTTCGCTGCGGATAAGGTGAACAGCTCCAATACCCACGGTACCGGATGTACACTCTCATCAGCTATTGCGACCTATCTGGCATTGGGCAACCCGCTGGTAACCGCCGTAGAGAAAGCCAAACAATACGTCTGGCAAGGTATCCTGACCGGTAAAGATGTACATATCGGCGAAGGGCATGGACCGCTAAATCATTTTCATAGCCCGCAGGCAATGCACATTTTCACGGAAAATGAGTAATATGTCAAAAGATTAATTACCTTTGCACGCAGATATTAATCAAACAATCAAAACAGACATTTATGAAAGCATTTGTATTTCCAGGACAGGGTGCCCAGTTTGTAGGTATGGGCAAAGACCTGTACGAAAGTTCACCGCTTGCCAAAGAATTATTCGAAAAAGCCAATGACATCTTAGGTTACCGTATTACAGATATCATGTTCGAAGGAACAGACGAAGACCTGCGCCAGACCAAGGTTACCCAGCCTGCCGTATTCCTGCATTCAGTCATCTCAGCACTGTGCATGGGCGAAGACTTCCGCCCTGAAATGACAGCCGGTCATTCACTCGGCGAATTCTCGGCTTTGGTAGCTGCCGGCGCACTGTCGTTCGAAGACGGTTTGAAACTGGTATACGCCCGTGCCATGGCCATGCAGAAAGCTTGCGAAATGCAGCCGTCTACCATGGCAGCCATCATTGCACTGCCGGATGAAAAGGTAGAAGAAATCTGTGCGTCAGTCGCTGCTGAAGGCGAAGTCTGTGTAGCTGCCAACTACAACTGCCCGGGACAGATTGTCATCTCTGGCAGTATCGAAGGCATCAACAAGGCTTGCGAACTGATGAAGGCTGCCGGTGCCAAACGTGCCTTGCCGCTCAAAGTAGGCGGTGCCTTCCACTCTCCGCTGATGAACCCGGCCAAAGTAGAACTGGAAGCCGCCATCAACGCTACGGAATTCCATACTCCGAAATGCCCGATCTATCAGAACGTAGATGCTAAACCGCATACAGACCCGACTGAAATCAAGACCAACCTGGTAGCTCAGCTGACTGCTTCCGTACGCTGGACACAAACGGTACAGAACATGATTGCCGACGATGCCGATGACTTCACTGAATGCGGTCCGGGCGCTGTACTTCAAGGCCTTATCAAGAAAATCAACAAGGAAGCCAACGCTCACGGTATCGCTTGATACACGTCAACTAGCATGTCCTTCGGAAACTAGATGAAAACGAACGGACATTTTACATAAAACGTCCAGATGTTTTTACGCAAACGTCCGTTTGTTTCAATCAGAACAAACGGACGTTTTTTAATGCCCGGTCTACACTTCATGCAGACCGGCTATACTTGCTGTTTTTGTTCGGTTACCTACCCGCTATTTGCCTAGGGAAATCTTGAAGATCTTTCCGTTTCTGGCAGGAAGTTCTGTTCCAAAAGCCTTGTCGGGAGTAAATGAAACCTTGCTATCCTTTCCACTGAGCAGTTCTTTGGCCGTACATTGGGGAAGTACCGGCATCTGCAGGTATTCGAATGCATGAGGCGGAATATTGACACCCACCCGTACCGGTATGTCATCGAAGTTGACGACAATCAGCAACACTTCTTTACCGTATTTACGCAGGAAAGCATATTGTTTGTGCTCATTCATCTGCCAGCCACCCTGATTGACATACATCAAATCAAAGAATTCACCCTGGCTGATGGCCTTCTCCGTATTGCAAAGATTCAGCAGTTTCTGATAGAATTTCTGCAGTTCCTTTTCCTTGGCATTCAACTGATGACCGTTGAACCGTCCGTGGTTGCTCCAGCGGCGGATGGTATTGACAGTCCAGTAATCGAAGATGGTGGTCCGTCCGTCTCTTCCGCTGAATCCTTCGGAATCCATACCCGGTTCACCAAACTCCTGACCGAAATAAATCATCATCGGGTTGGTGTTCATACAAGCCGATACGATGAGAGCAGGTAATGCCTTGAACGCATTTCCGGCAAAGAAGTCGGAGGCGATACGCTGTTCGTCATGGTTCTCCAGGAAGTTGAGCATGTGGCTCTGGATGTCGTTCACGCTCTGCCAGCAGGAAGTGATGGCAGTAGCCGACGCGTAGCCACAAGTGATGGCACGCAAGGTATCGTACAGTCCCACCTTATCGTACAGATAATCGAAATGCCCGTTCTGGATATAGTTACGATATTCGTTCGGATTATAGACTTCGGCTATAAAGACGATGTCCGGATAAGACTTCTTGACCTGAGGAATGGCCCATCCCCAGAATTCGCAGGGCACCATTTCAGCCATATCGCAACGGAAGCCGTCGATGCCTTTGCCGGCCCAGAAGAGCAGGATGTCCTTCATCTTCTGCCAGGTGTCCGGAATCGGGTCGAAGTGACAGCCCGTGTTGTGGATATAGTCTACACCGTAATTCAGCTTGACAGTCTCGTACCAGTCGTTCCGGTTCGGCCAGGCGTCAAAACGGTTGTTTCCGGTAGCTTTGGCCGGAAATTCCTCGTAGGCTACCCCAGATTCCGGATCGTACAGGTCGACTTCTCCCTGCAGTTTTTCTCCCGGTATGTAGTAAAAATTGTTGTTCGGACTGAAAGCCAGACTGCTGTCATCGTTCTCTCCCAAATCCTTCACACCTTCCGGACGGGCAAGGGAATGATACTGACGGGCCACGTGGTTCGGCACAAAGTCCATGATGACTTTCATACCGCAGATATGTGTACGTTTCACCAGAGCCTCGAACTCTTCCATGCGTTTGTCTACGTGTACCGCCAGGTCCGGGTCAATGTCATAATAATCTTTGATGGCATAGGGAGAGCCTGCCTTTCCCTTGACTACCGACGGATGGTCTTTCGGAATGCCGTAGGCCGAGTAGTCAGTCTGTGTGGCATGAGCTATCAGACCGGTGTACCAGATGTGGGTCGCTCCCAGTTCCTTGATCTTATGGAGGGCTTGTTCAGTAAAATCGTCCATTTTTCCACAGCCGTTCTCGGCCAGTGTACCATTCGGACGGCAACCGATGTTTTTGCTTCCGAACAGTCGGGTAAATACTTGATAAATAATCATTTTCTCTGTAGTTCCCATAGTTCTGTGTTTAGTGGTTTATTTGTTTTTCTGTTTTCGGCGGCAAAGATAACAAAAAACAACGAATAATCGGTATCTCATTTTTTTGCATTATCTTTGCACCGTTTATCCCCTAAAGATATGTATATATTCCGCTCTATACACGAGATTGTAACCACTGTCAATGCAGCCAGAGTCCTGCTGACCGAAATGTTCGAGAAACGGAAGACGGTCAATTTCAAGTACTCGGAGGCACTCGCCCTGTTGAAAGACGACGAGAACCGCCTCAAGCTGCTCATCGAAAAGGAGGTGATTCATCAGAACGGCAACGAAGTGGCACTCGATGCCCGTTTCCAGGACTTTTTCGAGCTCCTGCTGGAAGCCAACGAGGAAATCAACACGGCCATCATCGATGAACACATCGAATACCTGCACGAACTGATGGACTATTACCTGAAAGAAAAGGTACCCGCACGGAAAAACAGCTACGTACGGAACATCAAGATTACGTTCCGGAAAATTGCGCGCACTACCATCCGGAACATCATGAACCTGCAGACCAGTATTGACAGCGCCTTCAAGCACGAACCGACTTACCAGATTAAGATAGCCAGACTGGAGAACCTGGACAAGAAACGCATCAACATCCAGCGCCTCATCGACAGTACCGAAAACCTGATTCTGCACGAGGAACGTCTGTTCTTCCAACAGGCCACCGACGAGGAACTGGACCGCATCCTGCTGGAACTGCGGAGCGAACTCCAACTGTCGGCACACAGCCTGATACGTGCCCAGCAGGACATCATCAACTACCTGAATCAGATAAAGAGTCAGGTTATCCTAGTGGAGAAAATCCGGAAAGTCAAACAGTTGATGGACCAGTTCGAACTGCGGACCAAGAGCAACCTGGCCGAAGTGATGGAGAACGACCATTCGGTCCTGGTGGAAGGCAATACCCCCTCTTCGTTCAAGCTGTCCATCCCCTACCTGAACACCGACGAGGCACGCCCCATCATCCTGAAAGTACGGAAAAACCTGCAATACAAAGAAATCATCCGAAACAACGAAGCCGGAGCTTTCAGTGAAGAAGACATGACCACGGCCTCCATGTACGAGGAACTCATCGACTTCGGCGAGACACTGGAAAGCTACCTGCAACTGCAGGCCCAACGCCAATGGAACGATAAGGATGCCGAACCGGAAGACCTGTTCACCTTCCTGATGCACCATACCTTCAAACGGGAAGTGAGCGAACAGGAACGGACCACCCTGTTCTGCCAGCTGGTTTCGCTCTACGAGAACATGTTCCGCATCAGCGAAGACTTCGGCGTGTACAAGAATTATGAATACGTAAAAATCTACCCTGCCTGAATATATGGAACTGAACATACAGATACCTGCACATACGGCCGATATCTTCGACCACCTGCAGAAAGGGCTGTTCATCAACTCGAACAGCTGTGACGAAAACATACGCCAGATGTACGATGAAATAGACGACCACCTCGAAGCCCTGTCGCTCTATTTCGCCCAGATAGGCTATACGCTGGAACGGGGCAACGAATATTTCTATTTTTCGCGTACCGAGCCCCGCATTACCCTCGAACAGAAGATAGCCCGCGCCTATTACTGGATTGACATCCTGGACCTGTTCAAGACGTTCAACGAGACCTTCGGACCGGGGTACCGGTTCCAGCCGGAACAGATACTGGTGGAAGCAAACATCAACGTCATGCTGCAGAACAAGCTGGACAGCATCCGCAAGCACACCTCCGACAAGGAAATCCGCAAGGACGTGCTCGACAACATCATCCGCCAGCTGGTGAAGGACTCTTTCCTGGAGCTGGAGAACGAAAAGAACAACGTATACAAGGTAATGAGTTCCTGGCATTACCTGGAAAGACTAGTGGAAAGTATCAACATTTACGACGAGACCGAAGAAGATGAGAAACCTGAATAGAATCATTTTTATCAACAGTGCCAACATACCCTACGCCGATGACATCTACCTGAACGGAAACGTGCATTTCATCGGTACCCAGGGAGTGGGAAAAAGTACTATCCTGCGCGCCATCCTGTTCTTCTACAACGCCGATACCCAGAAGTTGGGTATTCCGGTAGAGAAACAGAGCTACGCCGAATACTACTTCCCCTACTCCAACTCCTACATCGTTTACGAAGTGGCTACCGAACAGGGCGCCTTCTGTATCTTAACATACAAGTCGATGAACCGCATCTGCTACCGGTTCATCGATTCCCCCTACCGGAAAGAATTCTTCATCGACGAGAACCGTACGGCCTTCAGCGGTACCGAACGCATCCGTATGGCTCTCGACAAATACGAGGTGGACTATTCGCGCATCATCTATACGTACGAAGAATACCGGAACATCCTGTACGGAAACGGCGTGGAGGCCGAACTGAAGAGGTATTCGCTCATGGAGAGCAAACAGTACCAGAACATCCCGCGGACCATCCAAAACGTGCTGCTCAATTCGAAACTGGATGCTGAGTTCATCAAGAAAACCATCATTTCCTCCATCAACGAGGAAGAAACGGCGGTCGACCTGAACAGCTACAAGGAGCATTTGAAGAACTTCGAGACCCGCCTGCACGACATCGAGGAATTCCAAAAGAAGGAGACCCAAAAACTCTGCAAGGAAATCACCCGATGCTCGCAGGAACTGAACCGGAAACAGACGGCCCTGGTACAGGACTGTAAGGAGCTCCGACAGGCTGCCAGACAGGCTAGTGAACAATTGCCGTCGTGGCAAGAAAAGCAACGCGAGGCAGAAACCGGGAAAGCCCAGTTGAGCGCACGGAAACAGGCCTTGCAGGAAGAATCACAGCAGCGTTGCGAAAAACTTCAGGAGACGTTGGCTATTCTGACCAACGACTTGCAGAAAGCGGAAAAGAAAGCCCAGGAATATGCCCGCATCCGCATCGAAGAGATTATGGAGCGTTCGGCCAAGAAGGACGAATGGGAAAGCCGTTACAAGAGCCTGCAGGAAGAACAGCGCATCCTGACCTCGCAATATACAGAAATCTCGGCCAAATACAAATCGCTTATCCAGAACCTGGACGAACAATGGAACAAGATTCACGAGGCTAAAATCAAGCAACGGGAAGAAGTGACCAACGCTTTCAACCTCCGTCTGGAAGAAACCGGTCGTCAGCGCGAAGCAGAGACGGAAGCCCTTTACCAAGAGTATGAAATGCTGTCGCAGCAATTGAATCCGGAAAAAAGCCGCCTTCATTCGGAACTGACGGCCCTAAACTACCGGATGCAGCTCTGTCAGAAGGAAAGCTTCTTTGCCGAAGAGCAGGAGGAACTGAAACACCGCATCCAGTCGTACACCGGTCTGCACATGAGCAAGAAGAACCGGATAGAGAACTGCCAGCTCATCATCAAGGAAATCACCTTGCAATGGGAAAAGGAACTGCAGGACGGCAACAACGAGTTCAACAGCCGACTAAGCCAGTTGCAACAGGAACTGCAGGTGCTCCGTCCCCGCGTGGAAGAATTGGATACGTTCCTGCGGAACAACAAGAATTCCCTGCAGGGATGGCTGAAGGAACATAAGAAGGGCTGGGAGGAGACCATCGGCAAACTGTGTGACGAAGGAATCCTCTGGCAAACGAACCTGAAACCGCAGGTAGTGGACAACAGCTATACCTTTTATGGCATCTCCATCGACCTGGACGGCATCGAACGCCACATCAAGTCCATCGACGACTACCAGCAGGAGAAGGAAAACGGCGAAAAGCGCATCCGGGAAATCTCTACCCTGATGCAGCACCTGCAAACGGAAAAAGAACAGTTGCAGGAACGACTGAAAGCGACTTACCAGCCACGTATCAAGGAACAGAAGGACATCATTGCGGCTCAGGAGTATGAACTGGAGAAACTGGAAAGACAGTATCAGAAAGACATGCTTGACCTGGACACCTGGAAGAAGAAGGAGGAGACCGAACGCCAGGGCAAACTGGAACTGATGAAGGCGGAAGAACAGAAGCTACAACTGGAACTGCAACGCATCGACGACAAACTGCAGAACCTGAATCGGGAGAAAAAAGACAAGCTGGACCTGCTGAAAAAGAACTGGACCGACCAGCAGCAACAACTGAAGACGGAAAAAGAGAAACAACTGGCCTCCATCGAACAGGAGGACCGGGAAGAACGGAACCGCATCGGCGACGAAAAAGAAGCATACAATCAGGCCATGAAGCAGGAACTGCATTCACAGGGTGCCGATACAGAAAAGCTGCAGCAGAATGCCCTCCAACTGCATACCATCGAAGAAGAGCTGACGTTCATCAAAGACCACGCGACCCAGCTCATCGAATATCAGAAGGACCGCCGGGAACTCATTGACCACATACCGGAATGGCAACGGGGCAAAGAGGAACAGGAACAGCAGCTCCGGCAGGAAAAGGAAACGCTGAAGAAGGAGGCACAGATTCTGCAAACCCAGATTGAAAAACTGGAAAAGGAAGTACAGGAAGCCAACCGCAACGTACACCAGCTGCTGACGAACCTGGAAGCCTACCGCAAGATTGAATTCTACGAATGGTACCGGCCTCATCAGGACATCTTCAAGCAGGAAAATACGGAAGGAGGTTCACCGACTACCCGCAGTTGTACCGAACTGATAGAAGAACTGACCAAGCTGAACAAACAGTTCAATGACTTGCAGAAGGAGCTGCACCAGCATATCAACGCGTTTGTCGGTCATTTCGGCGAAGACAATACCTTCAAGTTCCAGACCAAACTGAACGAGAACTGGGAATACACCCGTTTCGCCGAAGACCTGCAGGACTTCATCGACGAAAACCGTATCAGCGAATTCATCAAGCGCATCAACAACGAGCACTCCGATGTATTCAAGCGCATCAGTATGGATACCAGTATGCTTACAACCTCGGAAGCCGACATCCACGACCTCATCAACAAGGTGAACAAGGGATTCCAGACCTGCAACTTTGTGGGGGTTATCCAGCGTATCGAGATGAAAGTGGAAGAAAGCAGCAACCGGGTAGTGAACAGCCTGCGGGCCATCCAAAAGTATTACAACGAACACGTGTACGATTTGGCACCCGGCACCACCCTGTTCTCTTCCGAAAACGAACAGCTGGTGAAACAGGAAGCAATCGCACTGCTGCGCGATTTCATCAAGGAAATCCACGCCTACCGGTATGACAGCATCCGGCTGTACGATTCGTTCGAACTGCGCTTCCGCATCGTAGAGAACAACAACGATACGGGCTTCGTAGAAAAACTTTCGAATGTAGGTTCGGAAGGAACCGACATTCTGGTGAAAGCCATGATCAACATCATGCTGCTGTACGTCTTCAAGGAAGGGGCTTCACACAAGTTCAAGGACTTCAAGCTGCACTGCATGATGGACGAAATCGGGAAACTGCACCCCAACAACGTAAACGGTATCCTGAAGTTCGCCAACGACCGGAACATCATCCTCATCAACGGTTCGCCCACTGAACTGAACCGCGAAGCCTACAAGCACGTGTACCTGCTCACCAAAGGCGCGCAGAGCAAGACCCGCATTGCCCGGTTGATTTCCGACCAGCAGCTATAGAATTTATCATACAAGAACGGTTCCCGACGAAACAGCTACTGCCATCCGTCGGGAACCGTCTTTTTCTTCACCGCAATCATTCGGAGAAACCCATCTCCAGCCATCCGGGAAACTATACTTTTTTCTCGATAGCTTCCTTAATCCGCTCCATCAGAAGAATACATCCCTGCATCTTCGGATTCTCGTAACAAATACGGGCCTGACCGGCCAACCGGTCGATGGTTTCTGCCAGATTAGGAATATACGTGGCCTTGTCAACCTGAATTTCCTTCGGGCAGTCAGGCAGATTTCCGAACCAGGCAATCAATGCTTCCAGTTCTTCTTTCGTATACAGTTTTCGTTCGTTCATATTCATGGTCATATCATCAATTAAAAAGGATAACCTACAGCAAAGTGGAAGGCGAAATCACGCCCGAAATCGGGATGGATAATCGGATAACGGTCCTTCCCCGTATACATCGGATTGATGGCCTTCATACCGCCGTCGAAGCGGAGAATCAGGAAGTCCAGGTCGAAACGGATTCCCAATCCGTATGCCACCGCCAACTGCTTGTAGAAACGGTTGAACTTAAACAGTCCTTCCGGCTGGTTTTCGCGGTTCCGGATATTCCACACGTTACCCGCATCGATGAAAGCCGCACCTTTCAACTTCCAGAACAGGTGTGTACGATATTCCACATTCAAATCCAGTTTGATATCACCGGTATGATTGACATAATCCATTGTATTCTCATTACCCCGATAGCCTCCGGGTCCCAAAGAACGGACACTCCATCCGCGGACACTGTTCGCACCGCCGGAGAAATACAGTTTCTCGAAAGGAAGACTCTTGGAGTTGCCGTACGGATAAGCGATACCCAGACCCACATGGAAGACCAAAGAATTTCTTTCGTCAATCATGAAGTTCTTGGCAAAATCGAAATCCCCCTTGATGTATTGCGCGAAATCGATGTTGGCCATCCGGTACGATTCTCCGTTGGCCGGATGCTTATGAAACAGTTTCGAGAAGCCATACAGCAGGTTGCCTGCCTCTTCCACATTGACACGGATAGAATACGAGTTACGCTGTGCCGTCTTTTGGGCCGAAGCACCCGAACTGTTGTACGTATACGTATATCCCAGACGTACTATCAGCAAGTCCTCGTAACTGTAGCGCAGCAAAGGATTGATTTCATCCATGTAATTCAGGTAATCTATAAAGGTCTCAGAGCGGTAAGGCATATAGATGTAGTTCACATCCAGCACATCGAAACGATGGGTGGTGTTCCGTCGGTTCTGCCACCGGTAACTCCAGCCGGCAGAAGCCACGGTACGTTCAAATTCCGGACGAATCTGCCAGTTGTATTTGACACTGACTTCGGAAGTAGCCCGGCTTCGGCGCTTGAATTCGGAAGTCAGAAAAGGAAACATGAACTGCGGAAAGCTCAAGTTGGCCTCTACGCCATACTCCATGTAGTTACTGTTGGCATACCCTTCCAGACCGGTCACCGCCTCGTATGCGCCGCGGACCTTCAACGTCAGGTTCTCAGACCCCTTGAAGAGGTTCCGATGACTGAACGAGACCGAAGCGGCAGCACCCAGGTCACCGGCTGAGTTCGTTCCTTCTATTTCAAAGGCCAGTGATTTGTTCTTGCCTTTCGAGAGGGTAACATACGCATCGAGATAAGCCGAATCATTCTCGAACACTTCCTGGAAACGGATATTGGTATATTTCAGGATACTGAAACGGCTGAACGAAGAGTAGGTATTCTGCACGCCCCGGGCACGATACAGCTCCCCTGCACGTAACCTGTTGGAAGCCGCGACAAGTCCCGGACGCAAGAATGGACGGGTTCCCTGATAAAACAGTTTGATGCCTTCCACCTGGACGGAATCCATATCCGACAAGCTCCCCGCCGGCGATGTCCCCAGATTAGGGTCCAGCAGGTAATTCACCGAACGGAGGGTATATTGCTGATGCGGGCTCGGAGTATCCTCCCGTTTCCGCTGGTAAGGCAATACCTTCAGTTGCAAGTCTACCTTCTTACTGCCAGACAGCGTATCTGCCTGATAAGTGATGAAGTCTTTGTTGAACCGGTAATACCCCCTGTTCTGCAGGATATCCGTCATCCGCTGCCGTTCGGCATCCAGCACATTCACGTCCAGTATCATTCCTTCCGACAGCAACGAATGTGTGGAATCAGCCATCAAATAATCATGCACCTTGAAATCGGGAATATCAAAGCTGAGATGTTCAACCGTATAAGGCTCTCCCGTGGTAATCTGGTAAATGGCCTTCAACCGGTTACCTTTCTTTTCTTCCTTCAGCTCCACCCGGGCACCCATATACCCCTTGTTCTGTACAGCCTGCTGCATCTGGCTACGGGTCTCTTCTGCCAGACCGGCATCGTAGATGCGGGGAGCGTCTCCTATCTTCCGCAGGAACCGGTTCATCCAGTGCGTAGAATCCGTACCGGAAGCACTGTAGATATACAAGGGGAGTTTCACCAGGCTGAACCATTTGGCATTCGGGGTCTGGCGTACGTAAAGACTCATCTCGGAAGATTTCACCTCTTTATTGTCCGATTCAATCTTGACCTCATCCAGCAAGTACGAACCTTCGGGGATGAATTTACTCACCGAACATCCGCAAAGCAAGAGAGAAAAGGCCGACAACAGCCCCCAGAATCGAATCGTTTTTTTCATATACAGGCAAGACTTCCAAGCTATTTTACCTGCAAATATAGAAAATCTCACCCAAATACGAAGAGATTTGGAAAGAATAATATCGCCTGTCCGGGAGTCAGAAAATAAAAAGCCTCTTCCCCCTGTCTGGCTCCGTCCATTGCATCACAATTTCCGGAAAGTCCTACAGGAAGGGAAGAGGCTGCTTACAGAAACTTTAAAAATTAGAAAAGTATACAGAAACCTATTGCATACGTATCTTTAAATGGGCTTTCTCCTTTAGCCAGCAAATAGCTGAAGTCCAACTGTACCCGGGATAGAACGCGGACACCTGCACCCACCGTGCCGTAGCTGTTCAAGCTGCTGTATAGGTCAGTATATGAATAACCACAACGCACAAACAGGAAATCCCGATAGCTGTATTCGCACCCGACTGCCGCTCTTAACGCAGACTCGTCCATGCAACGGTAACCTGCTTCCGCTTCCAGATTCAACCGGTGATTCTCACCGAAAGGTTTGTGCCACAAGGCACCGACAGCCAACAGTCCCGGAAGCTTGTAGTCACCCTCGTCGGCTATGGCAACTCCCCACCCTGCCGCTTTGAGTGCAATATCCAGGTAACCGTTTTCCGGTTTCCAGAACAGGCGGTAAGTTACTCCAAGGTCGATACCGATAGCATGAGCGGTACCGGTAATGCCAGGGTTCCAGTAGGCATAATCCAGCACAGCCGATACGCCCCATGCAGAAGATAAACGCCGGGCATATCCTGCTTGGACAGATAAATACTTCGGTTTTACCCGATCGCCTATGAAATTACCGGAAGGGTCCATCTGAAACAGGTCGTTTCCACCGGGAGCAAAGTAACCGGCACCGAGCAACAGTTTATTTTCTTCATCCAGCGAATAGTAGGCCGCGGCATCGATAAGCAGATTATCCCGGGACATATCGCGAGTAGACTGTTTGGCCCAAGGTGTATACATGGCTCCGGCTTCCAGTTTTTTATCAGAGAAAGCGACAGCCGATGCATTTTCATAAACAGAGAAGGCATTGGGACCCGACACCGAAGTGATACCTCCCATCGAAATGCTTCGGGAACTTCTACTCAGCTCAGCAGTGGAAAAAATGCCTTGTGCATGGAGGGTAGAAGCGGACAACAGCCCGCCCACCAGACTAAGGGTATAGATTAGTTTTCTCATATTCAGCATGCTTTATTTCTTGATGATGTTACCTTTATAGCTCACTCCCTGAGAACGTACTTCCACGATATAACTTCCCGGATTCAACGAAGCTACATTCATACGGACTGTCTGGTTCCCGGAGAAATCAGCCTTCGTTTCAAACATAAGAGAACCGGTGGAACCATAGAACCGTACCTGTGCCGCTTCTTTCATATCCGCATTTACACGAATGTTCAATACGTCGCTCACCGGATTGGGGTAAAGCGTAAGGCCTGACGAGGAATCATTCTGTCCTACCACGACCGTAAACGTAGTCTCTACCTGCTCTCCGCAGATGTCTCTTGCCTGTACACGTACAGTGGTCCGACCGTTCTGTTTTCCTGTCAGCGTCAATATACCCTCTTTCACCGTAGCTGCAGCGGCTGTTCCCTGAGTGGTACACAGGTATTGCAATGTTTCTTCATTGGCATCGGTGAAGTAGTCATTCAAATTGACAGTGACCGTTTCGCCTACACGCTGTATGTGTACGTCTTTTATCGGACTGCCAAGCACAGGGGCTACATTGGCTACTACCTTGAAAGGGATTTTGAGTTCCGTCTGTGCACCCCGGATGTCAGTCACCCGCAGTGTCAGGACAGCACTTCCGACATAACCTTTTGTCTTGTCATACGTCAAGGTCAATACCTTTCCCTGTCTTTTCAGGCTCCAGGTACAAGCGGATACCGACAAACAAGTTTGTATGACCTCAAAAACAAGAAACGAACATGGGATATATCAGCATCCAAATCAACAAAGCGAAAGGGTCGGCTGACACGGGCGCATCCGACCACATAGAACGCAAGACCACGCCCAAGAACGCAGACCCCACACGCACCCACCTCAACCGTGAGCTGGTGCAATTCCCCGACGGCGTGGCAGACCGCACCGGAGCGATAAGCCACCGCATCCGCACGGCTGGCATCAGGCGGAAGATAACGCCCGACCAAGTGAGGGCAATCCGTATCGTGCTTTCGGGTACGCACGAGGACATGGCGAGGGTGCAGGACGAAGGGAGGCTTGCCGAGTGGTGCGATGACAACCTGCAATGGCTGCACCGCACATTCGGCAGGGAAAACACCGTATCGGCAGTGCTGCACATGGACGAACACACTCCGCACATTCACGCCACGGTCGTGCCGATAGTGACAGGCGAGCGTAGGAAAGCCAAGCGGAAGCAGACGGTGGGCAAACGCACCTACCGCAAGAAAGCCAATGCCGTTCGCCTATGCGCCGATGACCTCTTAACCCGTGAAAAGCTTGTCGCCTACCACGACAGCTATGCCGCAGCGATGGCAAAGTACGGCTTGCAGCGTGGCATACGGGGTTCGGAGGCACGGCACACCACCACCGCCCAATACTACCGTGACCTGAAACGGCAGACGGGAGTGCTTGAAGCCAACGTGCGGCAGTTGCAGACCGAGCGGCAACAGGCGGAACGGCAGCTTGACGAAGTACGGAAGGAAATCAAGTCAGAGAAGCTGGAAGCCGCCAAGACCGAGGCAAAAGCGGCACTTGTGGCAAAGGTCGGTTCTCTTTTGGGCAGCAATAAGTTGAAAGCGGAAAGGAAAGAATTGCAGCAACGCATATCCGCACTTGAAAGGCAGAACGAAATGTTGGTACAGCATATTGAAACAATGGAACAGGAACATAAGGAAGAACGCACCAAGTTCAACGAGTATATAGACAAGATACAGCGGTATTTCCCTTATGTGGAAAAGCTGTTACCACTGATTGACTTCTGCCGAAATACCTTGAAGTTCTCTGAAAGAGTAGTACAAGAGTTGTGCAAGTTGAAGAAAGTTAGGCTGAAAGGTGATTTCTATTCTCCCGAGTTCAACCGAAAGTTCCATGACGAGAGTGCGGCTTTCTCATTTGAGGAGGACAAGAACAGGAAAGGACATTATCACATATGCGTAAATGACATTCCGCTTGTGCAATGGTTCAGACAGAAAGCGAATGAATGGAGAGATGGGTTAGGGATTGCTTCTGCAAGGCAGGACAAAGGGCTGAAAATATAGAACGTACTCTAAAATCCACTCCAAAAGCAAATAAAAACATTAGAAGATAGGGGATTATCGGAAAAATCCCCTACTTTTGTAAGCGGATTGAGGTAACTCTCTCCGAAACATACGAGAAAAAAAGAAGAAGCGGTATGCTTATCTTGTAAGTTGGAAACGTAGGAAATTTCGGACTTAGTACAAGAGATGGCATAGTGGTTCTCACGCCATAGCGTGGGCTGCTATTATCATATCTGTACTAAAGGTTTCCTACGACCTCCAACTTAGACGTGGTAGCATTGCAGTTCCACGCTTTCGCATTTTATAACCGCCTGTAAAGGGACTGACAGGCATTGAATAGAAAACATATATGGAACAACAGTTTTGCCAAAGTTGCGGTATGCCCTTGACAGATGAGAACAGAGGGACAAATGCCGATGGAAGCCGTCGTGAAGATTATTGCGTCTATTGCTACAAAAATGGTGAGTTTACTCAAGAGTTTACAATGACCCAAATGATAGAGTTCTGCCTGCAATTCTTTGACCAATGGAATGTGCAGGCTGAATGTAAGCTGACTCCCATACAAGCAAAAGAACAAATGCTCCAATACTTTCCACACCTGAAACGGTGGAAGGAAAAGGATGAACGGACACTGGCGGAAAAAGCAACGCATTTGCTTTCCCAATGCGAGAACGTTACCGTAGTTTCCATTGACGCCAACGGTTATCCTCGTCCTGTGCAGATGTCTAAGATAGGAGCAAGAGGGTTCCATGAGGTTTGGATGGCAACCTGTGCAGATTCCGTGAAAGTGAATGATTTTAAGGCGAACAACAAGGCAGGGCTTTGCTACGATTACTATGGGGATGGCGTTGCCATGCGTGGCACGGTAGAAGTGGTTACTGATGATGCTATCCGCAAGGAAATGTGGAAAGACTGGTTCATTCATCATTTCCCCGGTGGAGCGAGCGACCCCAATTATGTGCTTTTGCATTTCACCGGTACAGAAGCTACCTTTTGGATTAACGGCGAATATTCTCACTCTAACATCTAACAATGATTAAAGAAATAAATACAGAACGGCTTATACTGCGACCTTGGCAAGAATCCGATGCCGAGGCTTTATATAAATACGCTCAAGACCCTGCAATCGGGCCTATTGCTGGATGGCCACCGCATACTTCCGTGGAAGACAGTTTGAACATCATCCGTACCGTTTTTGCTGCTCCGGAAACCTACGCTGTTGAGTTAAAACAAACCGGTGAACCGGTCGGGAGCATAGGTATTATGTTCGGGGATGGTCTGCATAGTGCCGAAATGCAAGAGAATGAGGCGGAGATAGGTTATTGGATAGGCAAGCCGTATTGGGGACAAGGATTGATACCGGAAGCCGTGCGCCGTCTGATGCAACGATGTTTCGAGGATTTGGGAATAAATGCCATTTGGTGTGGCTACTATGACGGTAACACGAAATCCCGCCGGGTGATGGAGAAGTGTGGTTTCCGTTTCCATCATACGGAAGAGGGCAAGACTTCTCCGCTTGGGGATATTCGCACAGAACATTTTATGAAGATGACAAAAGAAGAATGGGAAGAGCTTAAATAAGGAAAAACATGAATATCACTGTCCGATTAGCACGAGAAGATGAACGAAGTGAAATAGCCTTGTGTATCGCAGAAGGCTTTGAACGTGATTTTTCTTTTTTCCGTAAGGATATGAATATTGTAGCAAAGGCGCTTGAATCAGGTATCCGTTCGGAAAGATTTTATGTTGCATTATATAACGACAATATAGTCGGTGTTGCAGGTATTTCGGATTGCACAGGCAGAGCTGTTTATACAGATTGGTTATCATATAGGAAATGTTTTGGTTTGATTATGGGAACTATTGCCAAACTTGTCCTGAAGAAAGAATTTGAGATGCCTCTGCCCTATCCTATGACGACCGGATTTATTGAATTTGTTGCAACACGCAAATCTATCAGACGGAGTGGAGTTGCATCTAATTTACTGAAAGAAAGTATGCGGCAAGCAGGATATAAAGAATATATTCTGGATGTAATAGAAGAAAATCGTCCCGCCGTAAACTGTTATACAAAATTAGGCTTCACCGGTTTTAAGAAGACAAAGAAAAAGAATGGATATACGATATTATTTATGAAACTCACTATGCAAGCACCTTCTGTCAATAGAACATATAGTGGAAAGATAGTATGAACATTCTGAAATCGCTCATAGTTTGGCTATGCTTTATTCCTGTAGCAATTCTCAATGGAGGATTGAGGGAATATGTATTGACGAAGATTCTCGGAGAGAAATGGGCATTACCTGTTAGCGGGATTATATTAAGCGTATGTATTTTTCTGATAACATGGTTGCTGTTGCCTCGGATTATAAAAGCCATTACTTTCAAAGATTGCTGGATGATAGGAATATGCTGGGGCGTTCTAACTATCGCTTTTGAATTTGGAGTAGGACTGGCGGGAGGCAATACTGCTTCGGAACTTTTAGCAGCATATAATCCATTGACCGGCAATCTGTGGCTGCTGATTTTGGCAACAACATTATTGTCTCCAGTTTTGATAAAAACAATGTAAGCAGGCAAAAAGGAAATGGCTTTATTTTTTTGCCTGCTATATTTCACTATATTTGCATCCGTAAGAGTTACCCGAACAAGCAAAGCGATGCAGACCACAGTAAATTGAACGGTTGCCAACCCATTACCCAAAAACGAGGTTATTTCTCTAACCCTCTTAATATCAAGCAGGTATATTTCTTTTACAACATTAAAGAATATTCTTTTCTTGCCATCACCCGTCCTTGAAAATGCGAACGGACACAAGATTGCAGCCTTTCTTGACCATCGTCTCAAAAAGAATGCCTATCTTTGTAAACTAACCCCCCAATTAATTACATACCGTACGAATCTGTTTTTCCATATCTATGACACTGAGTAAAAACAAAATCAAATACATCCGTTCACTGGAACTGAAGAAATTCAGAAAAGAAGAAAAGGTATTTCTGGCGGAAGGCCCCAAACTGGTCGGCGATTTGCTGGGACATTTTGCGTGTCAACTGTTGGTAGCCCTCCCCTCGTGGTTGGCTGCCCACCCCGAAGCGCACGCAGAAGAAACGATTGAAGCGACCGAAGAAGAACTGACCCGTGCCAGCCTGCTGAAACATCCGCAGGAAGTACTGGCTGTCTTCCGGATTCCGGAATACCCTACAGATACGGACCTACCGGCACAGACACTCTGTCTGGCACTGGACGATGTACAGGACCCCGGAAATCTGGGGACCATTGTGCGTATAGCTGACTGGTTCGGTATTCATGACATCTTCTGCTCCGCAGGGACAGCCGATGTCTATAACCCGAAATGTGTACAGGCCACCATGGGAGCCTTGGCACGGGTACGCCTCCATTACTGCCCGTTGGCCGATTTTCTGAGTTCGCTTGATAAAGACATTCCTGTATTCGGAACTTTCCTGGACGGCGAGAATCTATATTCCCAGGAATTGGCCGACCGGGGAATCATTGTCATGGGAAATGAAGGAAACGGAATCAGCAGCGAAATCCGCCAACGAATCAACCGGCGGATACTCATCCCGAACTATCCTGCCGGATGCGAAACCAGCGAATCATTGAATGTAGCGGTAGCTACTGCCGTTGTCTGCGCCGAATTCCGCCGCAGGATGCAGTAATAAGCTGTCAGACACGAGTCATGCGGCTGGCAGCTCCGAAACAGCTGTCAGCCAGGCGGAAACCAACGACATAGAAGGCATACTCCCGGGCCTCATCCTCCCCTTCCGGCACATTCATCCGTCGGGTATAAGCCTGAAAATCTTCTTCTGCCTCCGGAAGTAAAGGAAGAACGGGAGATACAATCATCAGTCCGCCCCACCACTCCGTATTCCGGATTTCTTCCACCAGCGGATACACCCGCTCCACACAGTGTGTCGCAGCATCCACCTCTACGACCTGCATGTCGCGGCAACTACGTTCACGCACATTCCAAACCCAGTGTACAGCTATCCGCCTAATCATTTTCCTGAATCCGTTTGGTATTTATCCGATTCCTTATCTTTTCACCGGCTTCAGGTCCTTCACCCGTTTCAAACGCTTGGAGACCGAATCCAGTGCGACGGTATCCGCTTTGGCAGAATCCGCTTTCAAGGAATCATTCTTCTGCACAGCCAACGAATCGGCAGCTTCCTCTTTCACATGATAACGGTACAAGTGGATATCGCTCGCCAATACATGTCCGTACTGCTCCGGTTCGGTAGGTTCGTAATAGATAAATCCGATAATCTCCTTGAACTCAAAGGCCGAATCCGGCTTGAAATAAAGTCTCTGTTTACCAGGACGTACTACACGGGTAAGACCTTGCAGACTGTCATTCTTGAAGATGAGGTTCAATCCCATGACAGCCTTTCCGGCATTTTGAGCAGGCATAAAGTTGAAATCAGCTTCGAGCACCAATATGTCTTTCGGACGGAATGTCGTATCCGCCTTGAAATTGAAGACAGCCTTATTGGTCAACGGAGAATTTGTCAGCCAATAGATGGAACGGTCGCGCCAGATATCCACCGTATCGCCGGACTGTGAAACGCTGATTTGTCCGCTCTGGCGGTCCACCTGCTTCCGGGCAAGCTTTTCGGCCGCTTCGTAACGTTTCTGCAGGTTCTCGTAAATCTGCGACAACTCCTCCGTATGGCGGGTATACCAGACCATCGACGAATCGAATTCCGCCTCCGTCACCTGGTGTTTCTGGAAGACATAATCGTAATACGCTTTCCGCTTCTTGGTCTCAGAGCCGGAAAGATTATTTCCTAAGGTACTGGCCAGATGATAATCATACAGCAGATTCTCCATCGCCTCAGGCTGGATGATGTCACTCGGGATCTTCTTTCCACAGGCGAACATTCCTCCTGCCAGTAAAACCAGTGTCAGATACGGATATTTCATAAGGCGTTTCATGATTGCTTTTTGTCTGTGTCCGAAGAATCCTGTACATGTGCTCCCCCGTTCAGATACCGGCTGTAAAACAGAAGCAGGGCAATGATACCGCAGCTGATGGAAGCATCGGCAAAGTTGAAGATAGGACTGAAGAAGATGAAATGGTCTCCGCCCACCAGCGGCATCCAGTCAGGCCAATAGGTATCGATGATGGGGAAATAGAACATGTCCACCACTTTTCCGTGCAGCAGCGTTTCATATCCTTCGCCCCAAGGGACCCATTTCGCGACAGACATCGGGGTACTGGCACTGAAGACTTCGCCGTAGAATACACAGTCGATGATATTTCCGATGGCACCTGCCAGAATCAGTGACAGACAGACGATGAAACCGTTCTTCACCCGTTCTGCCGCCGGACGTCGCACCAGTTTGACCAGATACCACGTAATCAGGATAACAGCGGCAATCCGAAACAAGGTAAGAAACAGTTTGGCAAAAATCTCCATACCGAAAGCCATCCCGTTATTTTCTGTGAAATAGATATAGAACCAGTCGGTTATACGGATACTTTCATGCAGATACATGCTGGTCTTGACACTGATTTTGATAATCTGGTCGATTACAAGTACCGTTGCCACAATCAGTGCGGCCAACGGACCTTGAGAGAGATATTTGTTCATAACTGTTTCCTGATAATACGATTACTTTTTACTGTTAAAACCATAGAAGAGACTTTCTGTTCCTTCTATCTAAAATGCTTATTCTTCTGTCCAAAAAACAGAAGGGGCTGATCCAGGTTTCCATCGACTTGTTTCCAAGTATGGAAGGAAACGAATCTCTGAATCTGAAACAGCCTCTTCATTTTCAAAAGAGCCCTGTCTGCACAGGCAACCTCTTTTTATTTCTTTCCTTGTTTGGCCTCAATGCTCAATGTAGCATGAGGTACGGCACGTAAACGCTCAGCCGGAATCAGTTTTCCTGTTTCACGACAGATACCATAGGTCTTGTTTTCGATACGTACCAAAGCGGCCTGCAGATTCTGAATGAACTTCAACTGACGGGCAGCCAGACGAGTCGTTTCTTCTTTGGACAAGGTATTCGCACCTTCTTCCAAAACCTTGTATGTAGGCGATGTATCGTCTGTATCATTCCCATCTGTGTTCATGATACTGCTTTTCAGTTTCTCATAGTCGCGTTCAGCAAGCTGAAGCTTCTCCATAATAATGGCGCGAAACTCCTCGAGTTCAGCGTCGGAGTATCTTGTCTTTTCAGCCATAGTGTTAAAGGTTTTAAAAGTTATAAATAAAAAGTAGTATCCATCCGGAAAATTCCGGATGGATGGGTCACATTACAATTTGGTTACTTGGATAAACAGTGAGAAGTCATCGAAATTGAGTTCCGTGCCTTCTACCGGTCCATCCGACAATACCAGCGAGTTAGCCAGTACCTGGTTGCAAATATAAGTATTATATTCATTTACCGCTTCGTCTGTGTTCGGATTTTTCGACAAAACGATAGCAATCTTATCGGTAATTTCGAATCCGCTGCTCTTCCGGATGTTCTGGATACGGTTGACCAGTTCACGGGCAATACCTTCCCGACGCAGTTCTTCGGTTACAGTAACTTCCAGAGCTACAGTCAGTTTACCTTCGTTGGCAACCAGCCATCCCGGAATATCTTCGCTGAAGATTTCCACATCTGCGGCTTCCACAACAGCCGGTGTACCGTTCAAGTCGAAAGTATAGCTTCCATTCTTTTCCAGTTCGGCTATCGCTTCCTGCGACATCTCGGCTACAGCAGCGGCTACGGCCTTCATCTGTTTGCCGAATTTCGGGCCCAGCTTCTTGAAGTCGCATTTCACCTTCTTCACCAGGATACCGGATGCGCCGTCCACCAGTTTGATTTCCTTCACGTTCACCTCGCTGCGGATCAGGTCTTCTACCGCTTCGATGTAACGCTTCTGTTCTTCATCCACTACCGGAATCATGATACACAACAGCGGCTGACGTACTTTGATATTGACTTTACGACGCAATGCCAATACCATAGAAGTAACATCCTGTGCCATCTGCTGACGAGCTTCCAGTTCCTTGTTGATGAGTGTCTCATCAGCAACCGGGAAGTCGGCCAGATGAACTGATACCACGTTGTCACGGCCGGTTACCTGAATCAGGTCCATGTACAGACGGTCCGCATAGAACGGAGCAATCGGAGCCATCAGTTTGGCAACGGTTTCCAGGCAGGTGTACAATGTCTGGTATGCTGACAGCTTATCGGTTGACATCGCGCTACCCCAGAAACGTTTACGGTTCAGACGAACGTACCAGTTACTCAGGTTATCGTTCACGAAGTCAGTAATCAGACGGCCGGCCTTTGTCGGTTCATAATCGTTGTAGCAGGCATCCACTTCCTTAATCAGGGAGTTGAGCAGCGACAGAATCCAGCGGTCAATTTCCGGACGTTCCGTCATCGGGACATCCGGTTCCGCATAAGTAAATCCGTCTACATTCGCATACAGGGCGAAGAACGAATACGTATTATATAAAGTACCGAAGAATTTACGGCGTACCTCGTCTACTCCATCGACATCGAACTTCAGGTTATCCCACGGCGATGAATTGGTAATCATGTACCAGCGCAACGGGTCGGAGCCGTATTTTTCGATGGTACCGAACGGGTCAACGGCGTTGCCCAGACGTTTGGACATCTTGTTACCGTTCTTGTCGAGTACCAGACCGTTTGAAATCACGTTCTTGTAAGCCACGCTGTCGAACACCATTGTAGCGATAGCATGCAGGGTAAAGAACCATCCACGGGTCTGGTCCACACCTTCGGCGATGAAATCGGCCGGATAGTATGAGCGGTTATCTACAATTTCCTTGTTTTCGAACGGATAGTGAAGCTGTGCATACGGCATGGCACCCGAATCGAACCATACGTCAATCAGATCGCTTTCACGTTTCATCGGCTGACCGCTGGCAGACACCAATACGATGTCGTCCACGTACGGACGATGCAAGTCAATCTTGTCGTAGTTTGCTTTCTGGTAGTCGCCCGGCACAAAGCCCAGTTTCTTATATGGGTTTTCGGTCATGAATCCGGCAGCTACCGATTTCTCGATTTCATTATACAGTTCTTCTACCGAACCGATGCAGATTTCCTCACCGGCCTCACTGCGCCAGATAGGAAGCGGAGTACCCCAGTAGCGTGAACGGCTCAGGTTCCAGTCGTTCAGGTTCTCCAGCCATTTGCCGAAACGGCCTGTTCCGGTAGATTCCGGTTTCCAGTTGATGGTCTTGTTCAGTTCCATCATGCGTTCCTTGGCGGCAGTCGAGCGGATAAACCAACTGTCCAACGGATAATAGAGCACCGGTTTATCGGTACGCCAGCAGTGCGGATAGTTGTGTACATGCTTTTCCATCTTGAAGGCCAGACCAGCCTGCTTCATCATCATACAGATGTATACGTCAAGCGATTCGGCAGCCTGAGCGGCTTTCTCGTCGTACTTGCCGTCTACAGTAAACTGCGGGTCGTAAGCGTTCTTCACCCAGCGTCCCTGATACTCCTTGTAGGCATCGACATCGATACATTCCTTCACGAAGTTCTCGTCCAGTTCGTCCATCAGATAGAACTTACCGGTCAGGTCGACCATCGGACGAGTCTCACCCTTCTTGTTAATCATGAACAGCGAAGGGATACCAGCCGCACGTGCCACATTCGCATCGTCGGCACCGAAGGTCGGAGCGATGTGTACGATACCTGTACCGTCTTCTGTTGTTACATAATCACCCGGAATCACGCGGAAAGCCTTGGCAGAAGCCTCTTTCCAGTTTCCGTCTTCGTCCAGTTCCACCGGTTTCACCCACGGGATGAGCTGTTCATACTCCATACCTACCAGGTCTGTACCCTTGTACTCGCCAACTACCTTGAACGGAATCAACTTGTCGCCCGGTTTGTAGTCTTCCAGCGCGATGCCTTCCGCCTTCTTGTTGAAGTGCATGTAAAGCAACGGTTTGGCCAGAACGACCGTCATCTTATCGCCCGTATATCCGTTATAAGTCTGTACGGCTACGTAATCAATCTTCGGACCGACACAAAGCGCGGTATTTGATGGCAATGTCCACGGTGTGGTGGTCCATGCCAGGAAGTAAGGTGTACCCCACTGCGCCATTTCCGGTTTCGGGTTCTTCATCTTGAACTGTCCCACCACGGTCAGGTCCTTCACATCACGGTAACATCCCGGCTGGTTCAATTCGTGCGAACTCAAGCCTGTACCGGCAGCCGGTGAATACGGCTGGATTGTATATCCTTTATACAAGAGACCTTTCTGGTACAACTGCTTCAGCAGCCACCACAAGGTTTCGATGTAACGGTTATCGTAGGTGATGTACGGATTATCCAGGTCCACCCAATAGCCCATCTTATGGGTCAGGTCGGTCCATTCTTTGGTGAATTTCATCACATCCGTACGGCAATGTCTGTTATAATCTGCTACAGAAATGGTTTTACCGATATCCTCTTTGGTAATTCCCAGCGCCTTTTCTACGCCCAGTTCTACCGGCAGACCGTGTGTATCCCATCCGGCTTTACGTTTTACCTGATAACCTTTCATGGTCTTGAAACGGCAGAACGTATCCTTGATGGTACGGGCCATGACGTGATGAATACCCGGCATACCGTTGGCTGAGGGAGGTCCTTCATAAAACACGAATGAAGGATGCCCTTCCCGTTCTGTCATACTCCGGGAGAAAACATCGTTCTCGTCCCATTTCTTCAGTACTTCCTTATTGACATCAGAAAGGTTAAGTTGTGAATATTCAGTAAATTTCTTACTCATAATTATGTTATTTTTATTTCAATAGCTTGCCTAGAGGAACAACTGTCCTAAAATTAGGGTGCAAATTTACAAGAAAATTAAATACACTAAAAACATTTCAGGCGATTATTCCGCCTGCTTTAATTTTTATTAGGCTAAGAAACCTCCAGCATTTTATCTTCCACGACGGAGAAAAAGCCGGTCTTTACCTGCCCGAAAGCGAAGCGGCAACCTACCCGGCAATGCCATACGGCTCCCGAAGAGCCGGAGAAAAGCCTGATATATCAGGACCTCCAGAAAAATTAAAGGGCTTCTTACTCTTCTGTCAAAAATCTGACGTATCTTTGCAGCCGCAAATCGATAACGACATGAATCTGAACAAACTGACCCCTATCACCAAGCAACCTACCGGATGGGCGCTTTCCCCCTTGGCGGTATTCCTCTGCCTGTATCTGGTTACCTCTATCCTGGTGAACGATTTCTATAAGGTTCCCATTACGGTTGCCTTCCTGGTATCTTCCATCTATGCCGTATGTATCACCAAGGGGTTGAGCCTGAACGACCGTATCCTACAATTCTCGGCAGGAGCCGCCAACAAGAACATCATGCTGATGATCTGGATATTCATCCTGGCAGGTGCCTTCGCCCAATCGGCCAAAGCGATGGGTGCCATCGACGCGACCGTCAACCTGACACTGCTGCTGTTACCCGACAGCCTGTTGCTAGCAGGTATCTTTCTGGCCTCCTGCTTCATCTCCCTGTCTATCGGGACATCGGTAGGAACCATTGTCGCATTGGCGCCGGTAGCTGCCGGAATTGCCGAGAAGACCGAGCTCAGCCTGCCTTTCATGACAGCCCTGGTCATCGGCGGAGCGTTTTTCGGCGATAACCTCTCTTTCATTTCGGATACCACGATTGCCGCTACCCGTACCCAAGGCTGCGTCATGCGCGATAAATTCCGTGCCAACATCGCCATCGCCTTGCCTGCCGCGCTGCTGGTGTTCGGCTATTACGTCTTTTACGGCAGCCAGGTTACCGTCGTCCACGAAGCAGGACCCGTAGCCTGGGCCAAGGTTATCCCCTACCTCGTCGTACTGGGAACAGCCATTGCCGGAATCAACGTTACGCTGGTCCTGCTGTTGGGACTTTTATCCACCGGTATCATCGGTATATGGTACGGAAGTTTCGATGTCTTCGGATGGTTCAGTTCCATGGGGACCGGTATCACCGGCATGGGAGAACTCATCATCATCACCCTGATGGCCGGAGGCATGCTGGAACTGATACGTTTCAACGGAGGAGTGGCATACATCATCCAGGCTCTGACCCAACGGGTAAAAAGCAAACGGGGAGCCGAGCTGAGCATTGCCGCCTTGGTGAGCCTGGCCAATTTCTGTACTGCCAACAACACCATCGCCATCATCACCGTAGGCCCGTTGGCCAGCGACATCGCAGACAAATTCGGAGTCGACAAGCGAAAAAGCGCCAGCATTCTGGATACGTTCTCCTGTGTGGTGCAAGGTATCATCCCATACGGTGCGCAGATGCTGATTGCAGCCGAGCTGACGCAACTTTCTCCACTGAATATCATCGGCTACCTGTATTACCCGATGGCGTTGGGGATTGTTGCCCTACTCAGTATTTTTCTCCGGTATCCCCGGCGTTATTCCTGAGACTGGAAAAGCTTCCCGCATTCCAGGAAGAACAAAAAGCAACGGAAAATTTGCATATTTCAAATAAACTTACTACCTTTGCCGCGCAATTAAGGATGGTTCCGTAGCTCAGCTGGATAGAGCAACGCCCTTCTAAGGCGTGGGTCCTGCGTTCGAATCGCAGCGGAATCACTGAAAGCTTTACATTCACACAAGGATGGTTCGGTAGCTCAGCTGGATAGAGCAACAGCCTTCTAAGCTGTGGGTCCCGAGTTCGAATCTCGGCCGAATCACACGAAAGGAAGTTGATAATATACGGATAACCGGTATTTATCAACTTCCTTTTTTATTAGGCATAAAAAGAATTCCCACCCAAAGCACAGCCATTCATTCGTCAGCATGTTCAATCCAATCACTTCACCGAACGACCTGACGTTAGGAAAACACAGGCAATCAATAAAGTCCCATTATTGGTTTCATACTTTCACAAGCCACACAACGAGCTGTAGGCCAGTCCTTTCCCGTGAAAGATGAAGTTTCACCGTGAAAGATAAGCCCCTCAAAAAAATCGCTACAACCACCTTTTACAGAAGGCTGTAGCGATTCCTGTTATTGGGAGAATCAGGCAGAGAACCCGATTAATCTACCAGTACGCCCAGTTCGGCTCCGGACGCGAAGTCCTGACCGTTCTGCGAACTCAGTGCCGTGAAGCGTACATAGCGGGCCTTGACAGGCTTATCCAGCAGGATACGTTTCCGCTCCAGGTTATTTTCAAAGGCACCCGAAGCCACCGGTTCACTCCAGGTCTTACCGTCATCGCTCACCTGGAACTTATATTCCTTGATGTTTCCGTTCGGGCTGTTCTGGCGAGGCAGGTATGTGAAACCTTTGATTTCTTTCGCCTCACCGCAATCCAAATCTACCCAATGCGGATATTTGGCCACAGTCACCGAGTACATGGTATGCCAGATGGTGTTCGGGTCGTCGTCCACCAGATTCGAAGCTTCTCCACCGTCGCTCTCCTGACTGCTGGCGTAGATTACCTCCAAGGGCACTGTCTCAATCTTGGCGAAATCGCGGGTAGTCTTCAGCTTGTCGTTATCCTTGTACCATACTGTCAGGGTTCCTCCGTTACGCAAGTCAAAAGGTTCGGTATACGTTACCGCCTTCTTACTCTGGCCCAGGCTGTAGCAGATGACTGCCCCCGGCTTTCCGGAAACCAATGCCACCTTGCCGGTTACATCCCGGGAGATGCTTATCGGCATTTCGCCGCCGGCCGAAACCTTGGCACGTGCAGTCAGGTCAGTACCCTGTCCTACCGGACGGATGATGAATCCCATCGAATGGTTGCCGGCCTTGATGCGGTCCTCTTCCAGCGGGCCACCCTGGCCACAGCTGTTACCACCCAGTCCCATCATCTTCAAATCCAGATGCAGGTAATTCCCGTCCGATTCAGGCAACTGGTACGGATGCGGAGCCTGAACCATCTGCATGGCCGACCATGGCAAAGCAGATGCAGAGAAGGCAGAAGTAGAAACGAACTGTACGCCGTTACCGGCCTCATCGGTCAAGGCACACCAGCGTACATCCTCGCGGTTACCCATCGACTGCGGTTTCGGGAAGTTCACGAACTGTTCTTTCACCGTACTGTTATACAGCTGTACGAACGCGCCGTTTTTGCGGTCGTTGTAGTTGTTCTGCGGACCACGTCCATAATAAGTATAGTTTTCCAGCGCCGAAGGAGTCTTCATCACATATCCCAGACGTGCCAGGCTCAGACTTGGCTCGTTCGAGCTAAAGCTGGCCTCCAGTTCGATGGAACCGTCCGGATAGACCGTCCAAATCTGACTGGTAGTAAACTTGAAGTCGTCCGGACCGAATTCCTTACCCTTTGTAATGTTATACCTCCCTGAACTGATGCCCAGGTCACGGATGTTCGAGCCGTAAGGAGCCTGCGACTCTACGGTATAGGCCAGAACCACCGCACCGTCGGCACGGGTATAGGCAGCAGCGTCTACCGCCTTGTGCCGCAGGTTGTGCAATCCCTTGGCGAACCACTGGCGGTATGCCCAGTTATCGTTATCGGTCATGGCACGGAAAGCGTCCAGTTTCGGTCCGTTGCCTTCGGCGAATACCGGTTTACCGTTGTATGTCAGGCTATAGATGGTACCTGTCGCGTCATCGAACTTCACTTCGAAGCCCGTACCTTGCACGGTCTTCAGGTTATTTTCGGTAGTAAGGGTCAGTTTACCGTCGGCGGTCTGACCGGCCACACTCGGGAGTGCAGCGGCCGCCTTCACCGGAAGCTGTTCTTCCATCTGTACGAATCCCTTCTTGGCCCAAGGCATGTCCTGAGCCAGCAGGAACTGCACCTTGACGAAATATTCGCCGTCCGCCTCCAGCTTGCTGAAATCGAACGGGATGGTATAAACACCCTTCTGGCGCGGAGCGAGGATGTTCCGCGGTCCCTGGAAGGCGTTGCTTTCCTGAATCTTCTTTCCGTCCTTCCAGAGAGACCAAACCATATCGACTCCGGTGAGCGGTTCGAAATAATTCTTGTTGAACACCTCTATCTGTCCTTTGGTGATGTCCACCGCCTTCACACCCACATTCTGATACACCTTCTTCACTTCGAAGAATTCCGGTTTCGGCTGATGTCCCGGGAAGAGGATACCGTTCATACAGAACATACCGTCGTTCGGCTTGTCACCGAAATCGCCTCCGTAGGCCAGGTACTTCTCACCCGTCTTCGGGTCGTAGTTGTACAGCGACTGGTCCACCCAGTCCCAGATGGCCGCTCCGCAGAAGAAGTTGGTCGATTCGATGGCCTCCCAGTAGTCTTCCAGGTTACCGCCGGCATTACCCATGGAGTGCGCGTATTCCGAGATGTGGAACGGATACTTCATATCGTACGTACCCTTCACGGCCTCGCGTGTCCAGGCGATGGAAGGATACTGGTTGGAACCCATATCCACGATGTCGTTGTTCCGTTCGTACTGTACCGGGCGGGTCGTATCATACGCCTTGATGGCATCGTAGGCAGCCACGAAATTCTTGCCCGGACCGGCCTCGTTACCCAACGACCAGATGACAATAGACGGATGGTTGACGTGCGCATGCACCAGTTCCATCACGCGGGCTACATGCGCATCCTTGAATTCCGGCACGTGTGACAGCGACGCGTCACCGTAATAATATTCATGGCTTTCCAGATTGGCCTCATCCTCCAGGTAGATGCCGTACTTGTCGCACAGGTAATACCAGTACGGGTTGCAGGAATAGTGTGAGTTACGCACGTGGTTGATGTTACCGCGCTTCATCAGCATGACTTCCATCTCCATCTGTTCCGGAGTGATGGCATTACCGGTATTCGGATTGATTTCCTGACGGTTCACGCCTTTCAGTTTCACCGGCTGGTTGTTTACATAGAAATAACGTCCCTTCAGCCCGAATTCATCGTCCTTGGCCTCCGTATCGCGGATTTCCACCTGACGGACTCCGAAATAAGTGGAAATCACATCCACGGTCCGTCCCTTCTGGTCCTTCAGTTCGGCCACCAGCGTATAGCGGTTCGGTCTTTCAGCCGACCACAGCTTGGCGTCAGCCAGTTCGAAACGGGTATCTACCGTCGTATTCTCTCCCTTGTCCAGTTCAAACTTGCCCGAAGCCACCGGTTCGCCCACCTGGCCTACAATCTCATCGGAATACAACTTGTTTTCGTAGATACGGTAAGACAAGGTATAGTTCTTGATTTTCTTTTTATCCAGATTGCGAAGCATGGCCTTGACAGATACCGAAGCTCCGTTTCCGTTCAGTTCGGTTTCTATCTTCATATCGCGTACCTGCACCTTCGAAGTGGCGGTCAGATACGTATTCCGGAAGATACCTGGCAGGCGGTACATGTCCTGTGCCTCGAGGAAGGAACCGTCCGAACTGCGGTAAACCTCTACAGCCACAGTATTCTCTCCTTTTACCAGATACTTTGAGATATCGAAGCTGGCGGTATTACGGGAGTTCTTCGAAAATCCCACATACTGTCCGTTCACCCAAAGATAGAAGAAAGAGTTCACTCCGTCGAAATTGATGTATACCTGACGGTCTTTCCAGTCGTCGGCCACGGTGAAGGTACGGCGGTAAGATCCCACCTCGTTCCGGTATTTGTAGGTAGTCCAGTCCTTGTTCGGTTCGCGCATCACGCCCCCTTTCCAGTCGCCCACGGCTACCGTATGTTTGAATATGACCGGCTGATTACAGTAAATGGGTACACCATATTTCAATGACCCGTCTTTCTGGATGCCTACCACGTTCCAGCAGGAAGGAACCGTTATATCGTCCCAGCCACTCACATCGAAACCGGTTTCATAAAAGCTTTTCGGACGTTCATCCGGATTCGGTGCCCAATGGAATTTCCAGGTTCCGTTCAGATTCTGCCAATAGCGGCTGTGCTGCGGAAGCACTTTGAGAGCGCTTTCCACATCGTTGAAAGAGAAGAAATAAGCGTGAGGCTGCTCTTTGTTGAGCGACAGTTTTTCCGGGGCTTCCCACTCAGTCCCCATCGGTGCAACCTCCGTGCCGTACAGGAAGCCGCCCAAGGGTTGTTGGGCAAAAGCTCCCATTGCCATAGAGCAGAAAATCAGGCTGAAAACAGTTTTTTTCATAAGAGATTCATTAGATTTAATTAAATTAGAAACAAATCAAATGGGTGTGGTTTTCACGCATAGTCAAAAACCACACCCACATTATCCGTTACAAATGTAGCAAAAATTTTCTATACAGTACAAGAACTTTCAGCCAATAGACTATAAAGTATCCTAAGACTCCCGGCGCATATTGTATCCGTAAATCACAATGACAACAAAACAAATGAACGGAAGAATAAATGACACGTTCACGGCCGGCATGCCGAACAAGGTCTTGCAGTCGATGATGGAAGCCTGCAGCGGCGGCAATACCGAACCTCCCAGAATGGCCATGATCAGACCGGCCGCACCGAATTTGGCATCATCGCCCATTCCCTTCAGGGCAATACCGTAGATGGTAGGGAACATCAGCGACATACAGGCCGATACGCCCACCAGACAATACATGCCCCAGATGCTTTCCACACAGAAGATGACACCTCCTGTAAGAATCAAGGCAACTACAGCCAACACCATCAATAGTTTACCCGGTTTCACATAACGTAGAATAAATGTACAGATGAACCGGCTCACACAGAAGATAATCATCGCCACGATGTTGTATTTCTGCGAGAGAACTTCGGCGGCCTGTTCCTCCATACCCTGCGAAGTGAACAGGTGGGTACCGTACTGGATGACGAAAGTCCAGCACATGATCTGTGCCCCTACATAGAAGAACTGGGTCAGTACCCCGTACCGGTAACGTTTCAAAGTGAAGATACGCTTCAAAATCGGTATAAAATCAATGGAAGTGGACTGATCGGCATTCCGCGGCATCCGTGTAGCCCGGATAACCAGCAGCATGATAAAGATTACCACACCAATAACCAGATACGGAGCTATCAGTACGGACAGGTCCGAATCCCTCACCGCCTCGAATTCCGCCTGCGAAAGCTGTGCCCGTTCAGCCGTATCCATAGGGTGCAGCTTGTTCTGGATGAAGTTCATGGCCACATACATTCCCATCAGCGAACCGATGGGATTGAAGGCCTGGGCCAGATTAAGGCGCCGGGTAGCCGTTTCTTCGGTTCCCATGGAAAGGATGTACGGGTTACAGCTGGTTTCCAGGAACGAAAGCCCGCATGTCATGATGAAATAGGCCAGCAGGAACGGATGGTAGTCGCCCGTCAGTTTAGCCGGAAAAAAAGACAGGGCACCCAGTGCATACAGTCCGAGACCCAACAAGACCCCGGCCTTATACGTATATTTCCGGATAAACATGGCTGCCGGAAAAGCCATCGCGAAATAACCTCCGTAGAAGGCCACCTGTACCAGGGTACCGTCGGTCACACTCATCCGGAATATCTTCGAGAAAGCCTTGACCATCGGATTGGTGATGTCGTTGGCAAATCCCCACAAGGCAAAACATGCGGTTATCAGGATAAACGGTCCCAGGTAGCTGACTCCGTCTTTGCTTACGATAGATTCTTTCATGAATAATCAGATTTAGGTTGATGAATGAGGATTCTCAAGGACGGGCAACAAGCTGCATCTGGGCACGTATGTTGCCGATGGCAGTAGCCTCCACCGGTCCCGCAGCCACCTGCAGGCCGGTAGCCTGGGCCGTCAGCCGGTTCAGATACCTGTTCTGCGAGCCGCCTCCGATAATCTGAAGTTTCGTTACCGGACGGGGTAACAGCCGGTTCAACCCTTCGATGCCCTTCTTGTACCGTTCCGCCAGAGAGAGAAGTACACATTTCACGAATTCCCCCTGTGTCTGAGGCACCTGTTGTCCGCTTTCCCGACAATAGGAAACGATGGTATCGGCCATATTGACCGGACTGGTGAACTGTGCGTCGTCCACATCGATGACGGAAGCGAACTGTGCCTCTTCCGCGGCAGGAATCAGTACATCATAATCCGTGCATTGTCCGGCTTCCGCCCATTCGCCCATCAGCTTCTGGAGAATCCACAGGCCGGTGATGTTCTGCAGGAAACAGATTTTCCCTTCGGCTCCTCCTTCGTTCGTGAATCCGTTCACCCGGGCCTCTTCTGTCAGGATGGGAGCATCGGTCAACACTCCAAGCAGCGACCATGTACCCGAACTCAGGAAAGCGGTCACTTCACCGTTATCAGCAGACGGAACGGCATACACCGCACTGGCGGTATCGTGCGAAGCCACGGCGATGACTTCTACCTCATAGTCCAGTCCCAGTTCTTCCATCACTTCCGGTTTCAGCACTCCCCGGCTTTCTCCCGGCATCACGATGTCGCAGAAAAGATGTTCCGGCAGTCCCAGTTCACGGATGAGCGGATAATTCCACCGGCAATTCCGGATATCCATCAGTTCCGAAGTGGAAGCGATGCTGTATTCGTTATTCGCCACACCGGTCAGGAAATAGCTGAACAGATCCGGCATGAACAGCAGCTTGTCTGCGATTTCCAGCTGCGGATTTCCTCCCAGCTTCATGGCATACAGCTGGAACAGCGTATTGATGGCCATCACCTGCGTACCGGCCACGGCATAGTGTGTACGAGGGTCGATACGGCCGAACACCTGCTCCGGCATTCCGTCCGTCCGGCTGTCACGGTAACACACCGGATTTCCCACCAGATTTCCCAGCTTGTCTATCAGCCCGAAGTCCACGCCCCACGTATCGATTCCGATGCTACGGATGCGGTATCCCTTGTCTACAGCCATACGGATACCTTTCTTCATGTCCTCGAACAGCGAAAGGAAATCCCAGTAGATATGCCCGTTCATCCGCACCTGCCGGTTCTGGAAGCGGTAGATGGTTTCCAGCTGGAGCTCACCTCCGGAGGGGTAGCCGGCCATGACACGCCCGCTGCCTCCTCCGAAATCTATGGCTAGATATACTTCTTTCATTTGGTCTTCTTCCCTAACACGTAAGTTTCCAGGTCGGCAATCTCGGCCGGAGTAAGCGTATCGTACTTACCGCCGGAAAGGATGATGATACGGCAGGCCATCTCGAAGAACATCGCCCGTTCGAAAGCCTGGTCGAAATCTTTGCCGCATACCACCTGGCCGTGCTTGCGCAGCAGTACGGAGTTATGGTCCTTCATGGCCGCGATGACAGCTTCGGCCAGTTCCTTGGAACCCGGACGGTAATACGGGATAGCCGGAATTTCGGCGCCTACGTGACAAGGTACTTCAGCCGTTACATTGAAATCCTTCGGCAGTTCCAGCATACAGGCTACGGCTGTAGCGTACTGCGACTGGAAATGGAGTACTACATTCACATCCGGACGTTCTCTCAATACGCCCAGATGGAAACCGCTTTCCATCGACGGTTTCACGCCGTTCAGCACTTCGCCGGTTTCCAGTTTACAGATAGCCACCTTTTCCTTCGGCAAGGAAGGCACCCATGAGCCGGTACCCGACAGGAGGACTTCGTCGCCCACGCGCCATGAAATGTTACCACTGCTGCATACAGTCAGCCCTGCATCACCCACCCGGTGAGCCTGTGCAATGAATTGTTCGATATGTTCGTTCGTTATCATAATACTTTCTTATATAAATCTAAAATTATTTCTTCGGTTACTTCTCTCGGATTGCCCGGTGTACATACATCGGCATAAGCGGCTTTGGCCAGACAAGGCAGGTCTTCTTCCTTGATGCCCAACTCAGACAGATGCTGCGGGATGCCCACCCGTACTGAAAGTTCCTTTACGGCTTTTACTGCCGCATCTGCCGCTTCTTCCTTGGTCATGCCGGCTGTATAGACGTTCATGGCCTTGGCGATGTCCACATACTTGTCGAGTGCGGCAGGAGCATTGAATTCCATGATGGTAGGCAGCAGCAATGCGTTGGCTACACCGTGAGGAATATCGAAAATGGCTCCCATCGGATGAGCCATACCGTGTACCACGCCCAGCCCCACATTCGAGAAGGCCATACCGGCAATGTACTGGGCCACAGCCATACCGTTACGGGCTTCGGCATTGCTGGGTTCGTTCACTGCCGTTTCCAGGTAACGGGCTATCATCTCGATGGCCTTGATTTCGAACATGTCACTCATTTCCCAGGCACCTTTCGTGATTAGCCCTTCGATGGCATGGGTCAAGGCATCCAGTCCGGTAGCCGCAGTCAGGCTCTTCGGCAAGGTATACATCAGTTCGGCATCCACGATGGCGATGGCCGGAATGTCGTTCGGATCTACACACACCATCTTCTTATGGTTCTCCTCGTCCGTAATCACATAGTTGATGGTTACCTCGGCAGCCGTTCCGGCCGTAGTGGGCAAGGCGATGATAGGTACGGATTTCTTTTTGGTATCGGCCACCCCTTCCAGTGAAACGACATCGCTGAATTCCGGATTGTTGGTGATGATACCGATAGCCTTGGCCGTATCCATGGAAGAACCGCCGCCGATGGCGATGATGAAATCGGCTCCCGAAGCGGCGTATGCAGCCAGCCCGGCTTTCACGTTAGAGACCGTAGGGTTCGGTTTGATTTCGCTGAAAATCTCATAAGGAATACCTGCTTCACGGAGTACACACAACACTTTTTCGGCGACACCGAACTTGATCAAATCCTTGTCGGTAGCCACAAAAGCCTTCTTCAAGCCGAGTCTGGCTATTTCTTTGGGAAGCACTTCCCGGGCACCGGGTCCGAAGTACGACACTTCGTTCAAGACAAATCTGTTAATCATACGTAGTTAGAAATGAAAAAGATGCTGTCCGGGATTCGGAAAACATCCGGAGCCCGGACAGCAATCAGGGTTAATGGTTACTTATTTATAGATAGGACCGTAGTTCTGGCAGGCACGGTAGTCGGCACCTTCCTTGTCCATGCCGAAGGCATTCCAGGCAGCCGGACGGAAAATCTTGTCATCATCCACATTGTGCATACATACCGGTATACGGAGGATAGAAGCCATCGTTATCAAATCCTGACCGATGTGTCCGTAACTGATGGCACCGTGGTTGGCACCCCAGTTGTTCATCACAGAATACACATCCTTGAAGGCCGGCTTGTCACACAGGCGAGGCACGAACCAGGTAGTCGGCCAGGTGCGGTCAGTACGTTCATCCAGCAGCTTGTGGATTTCCGGATCAATCTCAACGGTCCATCCTTCGGCAATCTGCAGCACCGGCCCCAAGCCCTTAATCAGGTTCAGACGACTCATGGTAACAGGCATACCACCTTTTGAAAGGAAGTTGGAAGAGAAACCTCCGCCACGGAAGTAGTCACGGTTGGCCGGATACCAGGTAGTAGCCTCCAGACATTTCTCCACTTCGGCTTCGGTAATTTCCCAAGACGGTTTCATGGTCGGATTACCCGCCTCATCAGTCTGCTGTCCGGTACCGTCAAGGGTAGTTGCACCGGAATTGATCAAGTGGATGATACCGTTGGCTGCCAGACCGGTGAGTTCCTTACCGGTAACACGTTTCACAGCTTCCGGGCTCCAGTAAGTACGTACATCCGAGAAGATCTGGGCACGGTTGGTCAGCAGATGGCCGAAGAGCATGGCCACACCGTTGCAGGCGTCGTTTTCAGTTGCCACCACGTATGCTTCGCGGATACCGTTCCAGTCGAACGATGTATTAAGCAATGCTTCGGAGTAGTCCCCGTTCGGATAGAAGTCCGTCCACTGGCGCTGTCCCTGGAAACCGGCGGCGATGGCATTGTGTCCCAAAGCCTCTTCCTTGAATCCCATTTCCTTGAGTTTCGGATTTCCCTGCATCAGGTCGCGCATGATGATGGTCATCTTCACGATGAATTCCCAGTCGGCATCCTTTTCTTCACGGGTCTTGGTCTTGGCAGGTACGTTGAAATCCTTACCCTCATTTTTCTTGCAGTATCTTTCGGTCCATGCCATTGCCTTGGCATATTCTTCCTTATCGTAGATACCTTCGGTCATGCGGCGGATGATTTCCGTCAGGTCTACCGATTCGTTACGCATGCCCAGGTATTCCTGGAAGAAGTCCGGATTGACGATGGAACCGGCAATTCCCATCGATACGCTACCCATTGACAGGTACGACTTGCCACGCATAGTAGCCACAGCCTGAGCTGCACGGGCAAAGCGCAGAATCTTTTCGGCTACATCGGCCGGAATACTGTTGTCATCCAGATCCTGTACGTCACGGCCATAGATACCGAAAGCAGGAAGCCCTTTCTGTGCATGACCGGCCAATACGGCTGCCAGGTAAACGGCTCCCGGACGCTCGGTTCCGTTGAATCCCCACACAGCCTTCGGATAATACGGGTTCATATCCATGGTCTCGGCACCGTAGCACCAGCAGGAAGTTACGGTAATGGTAGCCCCTACCCCTTCGCGTTCGAATTTCTCGGCACAGGCAGCGCTTTCTGCCACACGGCCGATGGTAGAGTCGGCAATGACACATTCCACCGGACTTCCGTCACCGTTCTTCAGATTGGAGGAAATCAGTTCGGCTACGGCTTTGGCCAGATTCATGGTCTTTTCTTCAAGACTCTCACGGACACCGCCCTGGCGTCCGTCAATGGTGGGACGAATCCCGATTTTCGGATATTTTTTCATGGTGAGATATAATTTAAAATAAAAGATTCCGGAGGCATATATCCAAAATCTTTAAATACTTCATGTTCCAAAGGAACAAATTTAATTTAGCTCAACCAAAGAAAATCAAATGTTTAAAAACAGAATACCTGTCATCCGACATAAATGCGGGGATTCCACATCACGCACAAGAAAAGCCGATGGAGAAAATCCGCCACCGGCTTTACTTCAATCACTTAAGATTCCTTCTATATTATATCAGAAACTTCAGTACAAAGATGGCCGCCAGGATATACATTCCTACGGTCAGTTTCCGGTATTTGCCCGTCAGCAGGTTAATCAGTACGTAACCGATCATTCCCAATACGATACCGTCCGAAATACTGTAAGCCAACGGCATGAACAGGATGCAGATGAAAGCCGGGATAGCCTCCGAATAATCAGAAAAGTCTATTTTCAGCACTGCACTCATCATCATCACTCCCACCAGAATCAGTACCGGAGCCGTAGCGGCAGCGGGCACAGCCAGGAAAAACGGAGCCAGGAACAAGGCCAACAGGAAACAGACGGCCGAAACGAAGGCCGTCAGACCGCTCCGACCTCCTTCGCCGATGCCCGAGGTACTCTCTATCAAGGTAATGATGGTACTGGTACCCAGCATGGCTCCTACCGTGGTACCGATGGCGTCAACCAGGAAAGCCTGCTTCAGGCAAGGAATCTTCCCGTCCTTATCCACCATACCGGCTTTGGTAATCACCCCTACCAGTGTACCGATGGTATCGAACATATCCACAAAGAGGAAGGTGAACACCACGATGAGCATTTCTTTGGTGAATATCTGTTTCCATTCGAACTGGCAGAAGATGGGTTCGATGGAAGGAGGAGCACTGAACACCCCTTCGAACCGGGTGATTCCCATCGGTATACCGATCAATGTGGTAAGCAATATCCCGAGAAGCAGGGCACCTTTAACCTTTCTGACCAGCAGCACAGCCGTCAATACCAGGCCGATGATACCCAACAGGGCCGGACCGGACGTGATATCGCCCAGTCCCAGCAGCGTAACGTCATTGTTCACGATAATCCGGGCATTCTGCAGACCGATGAAAGAGATGAACAGACCGATACCCGCACCGATGGCATGCTTTAAAGTTTCCGGAATGGCATTGACAATCTTTTCGCGCAGGTTGGAAACCGTAAGCAGGATAAAGATGATTCCCTCTATCAAGACGGCCGTAAGCGCGAACTGCCAGGTATACCCCATCGTCAGGCAGACCGTATAGGCAAAGAAAGTACTCAGCCCCATCCCCGGAGCCAGGCTGAAAGGCAGCTTGGCATAAAAGGCCATCAGCAAGGTAGCAAATGCCGAAGCTACTACCGTTGTAGTGAACAATGCCCCTTTATCCATCCCCGTAGCACTGAGGACATTGGGATTGACAGCCAGAATATAGGCCATGGTCAGGAAGGTGGTGATGCCGGCCATTACCTCCGTACGTACCGAGGTGACCTTCCTGTCGAATCCGAAAAGTTTCTCCAACATGATCCGCCTGAATTTAGAAAGTCCATTTCATGGCCAGGGTAGGCAGCCAGTGCCAGCCTTCCATGAGCGCGAAATTCGAGGTTATCTCCCATTCGGTTCCCAAGCTCAGGTTGAAGTCCTCCGGTATACCTTTGAACTTGTTCAGGTTCACCCAAAATTGGGGTTCAGTCAGGAACACATAGTCGTGCCGGTTGCCTTCGGCATCGGTATGTTCCTCCCGCCAGAAGTCGGCAAAACCGCTGAAGGTACATTTCCCTTGGCAGAAATGCAGGTACCACGAGGCAGTCAACTGGAAACTGTTGGGCGACGGATTTTTCTGAATATACTTGTACATGGGAGTAAAGGTAAACCCTTTGGTGAAGGTCGCATTGTTCCAGGTATAAGTGACTCCCAACAGGTAGGCGTTGTTGATATAGTTCAGTCCGCCGTTATACTCCACATGTACCGAAAAGGGCGGTTCCCAGAATTTCAGTTCACGGAATATCTCCCAATAGGCTCCTGCCACACCGTTTTTCGTATAGTCCATGTCGATAAAGAAATAGGTGCTTCCCCAACGGTCGGGCCTGAACATTTCCACCGTTGTGGTCACTTTGGGACGGGTATCCAAAGAATTATAGAGTGCACTACCGAAATCATAATGTAATTGAATGTTTTGTGCATGCACAAAAACTGCCATCAGACAAACGACAAGGAATAAAAACAATCTTCTCATACTTTTTCATTTTTTAAACAAAGTGCAAAAATACATAAAATACCATACATGACAAGAAAAGACGCCTCCTTTCCAATCTAAATAGAGCATCTAATACATGAATTGTATTAGATGTGTTAATTTTTAGGTTAAAAAAACGTCTAGACGAATAAACCAAAACGACCTCATGTTTTAATTCATCCGTCTAAACGTTTCAATCCATTCACCTAAACGTTTCCAGGGATTTAACATTTACAGACACAACACTTATATCAATTATCCCTTTCTACGGCTAAGAAAAATAAATTTCGCTTACGAAGATAATACAAAAAAGCTCCGATTCTTGATAGAACCAGAGCTTTCTTGAGCGGTGCGTACGGGACTCGAACCCGAATTTGCCCACAATCTCATAGTCAGATTGTTGCATCGACCAAAATTTTTCTTGTAACGATATTGTAACTGTTTTATGGCAGTTTTATGTCTTTGTTCGACATCATAATGTCCGCATTGCATATCGTTTTCAGTTGACAAAAAAGTGACACCGCCATCGTCGTGGGCACTTCTTTTATATGCTTGTGCAGAACGGACAAGTCCGTTTTATCCATT